>Ga0182012_10000235_pt1 | contig 63341 bp, 61 predicted proteins | sample 612S2SmetaG_FD_120486 | JGI IMG/M metagenome (GOLD analysis project Ga0182012, IMG submission 120486) | Permafrost microbial communities from Stordalen Mire, Sweden - 612S2S metaG | ecosystem: Environmental > Terrestrial > Soil > Wetlands > Permafrost | place: Sweden: Stordalen | collected... | reverse complement strand
TCCGCCAGCAAGGTTCTGGCGCCCGGAGACTGGCAAAAAGCCAGCGCGCCGGTAACGGGGCATGCCAGCGCGGCCGAATAGCCGAGCGCAGGAATAGGGTTCGCGCGGCGGTGCGCCCTGGAATGACCGAGGCGACGACCTTCATCTCCCAACTGCATCATGATGGCCGTGTCCGGGACGCTGTTGTGCTGGCGACACCCGTGATCGTCTGCCTTTGACAGAGGTTTCGTGGACGCTGTTCAAGGAGCGTCTGCTGACACGATTGAGGATTGCCTCGTAACATGTTACGCTCCACGCCATGGCCACGACCCCGAAAAAGGCAAAACCCCGAACACCGAAGCAGCGGATGGCGTCGCGCCGCGAACGGTTGCGCGCGCAGGGGCTGCGGCCGGTGCAGCATTGGGTGCCGGATTTGCGCGATCCGAAGGTGCTGGCGGAAATCCGCCGCGAGGTAGAGCTGATGGCGCAGCATCCGGAAAATGATGCGATCGATGACTGGATCGAGCAGGTCCATGATTGGGAATCGTGGAAATAACCCGCGGTGATGTCGTGCTGATGGCGGTCCCGAGCGATCTCGGGAGGCCGCGGCCCGCCATCGTCGTCCAAGGCGACAACTTCAATAAGGGCCTCTCGACCATCTTCGTCTGCCCGGTGTCGTCAGACCTGCAGGAGGGCCTTTCGCTCCGGCCACTGATAGAAGTTCTGCCGGAGAATGGGCTACGCCTTCGCTCGCAAATCATGACAGACAAGCTGGTCGCGCTGCGCCGTGACCGCATCCGGCGAGTGATCGGTCGCATCGACGCCGAAACATCCGAACAACTCGACCGGGCGCTCCTCCTGGTCCTCGGCCTGGCACGATAAGCCACGCGGAAACTTGCCTTCTCGCACCTTGATCCGCCGCGACGGATAGACCACCATTGCGGGGACGTCAGCCAAGACCCCTACCAACGGGCACGAGGAAACGTATGAACAAGCCGTCAAGCATCGGACTGGTCGAGCGGGCGCGGGCGCTTCAACCATTGATCGCAAGCGAGGCCGACGCGGTCGAGCGCGGCCGCCGCCTGACCGAGTCCGTGGTTTCCGCCCTGGTCGAAAACGGCCTTTACCGCGCGCTGTTGCCGCGCAGCATAGGCGGCGCCGAGGCGCCGCCGGAAGTCTTCATGCAGATGCTGGAGGAGGTCGCCAAAGCCGACGCCTCGACGGCGTGGTGTCTCGGCCAGTGCTCGGTCTGCGCCATGACAGCGGCCTATCTCGAGCCCGACGCCGCAAATGAGATCTTCAACACCCCGCCAGGCATTCTGGCCTGGGGCGCGATCGCCCACGAGGTCAGGGCCGTTCCGGACGGCTATCGTGCCACCGCACGCTGGGATTTCGCGAGCGGGTCGCGCCAGGCGAGTTGGCTCGGCGCCCATGTCCGGATCATCGAGGCCGACGGCACCCCGCGGCGCAAGCCGAACGGCGCGCCGGAAGTGCGCACCATCCTGTTTCCGGCATCGAGCGCCACCATGCACGACGTCTGGGACGTGATCGGACTGAGCGGCACCGGCACCGACTCCTACTCTGTCGACAACCTGTTCATCCCGGCCAAATTCGCCGTGCTGCGCGATGATCTCAGCGCAGTGCGTGAAAAAGGCCCGCTGTACGGCATCACGACCTACACCATGTTCGGACTGGGCTTTGCCGCGATCGCGCTCGGCGTGGCGCGCGCCTCGCTCGATGCGGCGATTGAGCTGGCACGGGGCAAGCAGTCGCTCGGACTGACGGCGATGCGCGAAAACAACGCGGTGCAGGGCCTGATCGGTCGCACCGAGGGCGATTTGCGCGCCGCGCGCGCCTATATCTATGGCGCGGCTGTCGAGGCCTGGCGCGATCTGACGCAGGATGGACAACTCACCGAGGAACGCCGCGCCGCGCTTCGCCTCGCCTCGACCTGGACCATCCATCAATCGGCTTCGGTGGTCGATGCCGCCTATCACATGGCCGGCGCCACCGCCGTGTTTCGCGCCAACCCATTCGAGCGCCGCTTTCGCGACATGCACGCCATCGCCCAGCAGATCCAGGCCCGCGACACCCACTATGAAGACGTCGGCAAGGCTATCCTGGCCGGCACGCCGGTCTCGCGGGGTCTCGGACGCGATTGACGCAAGCCAAGGACGGCCTTGCGGAACCTGTCCCCGGCACTATTCAACCACCAACCTCTGGTGCCGTAGTATTACCAGCCCAGCCGTTTTGGGTCACAGTCGTTAAGCACTTTCTGGGACACTCCGAACATCCTTGCCTGTCCGGATTTCGGTACCGCCAATGCTCAATCTTCGATCGATCGGAGCGCGACTGATCCTTGCCATCTCGCTCACCGTGGTGACGGCTTGCGGGATCCTTGGAACCTTTTCGATCGTGCAGCAGCGTGCGTTGACGCAGCTTGCGCTCGACCAGCAGATGAAGCTGCAATACGACAGCGTCATCGCCGCGCTGGATTACGAGGGACGCGCCGCGCTCGCGGTCAGCGCCGTGATCGCCGAACTGCCTCCGGTCGCCGATGCCGTCGCCGCAGGCGATCGAGGCAAACTTCTGGAACTGCTGCAGCGACCGCTGGATGCGTTGAAGGCGCAAGGCATCCCGCTGATCAGTTTCCACACCCCGCCGGCGGTCGCCTTCTTCCGGGTGCACGCGCCAAAGGCGTTCGGCGAAGACATCTCGGCGCGCCGGGCTACGGTGGTCAAATCCAACGCGACCGGAAAGCCCATTGTCGGCGTCGAGCCTGGGCGGGAGTCGCTCGGCATCTTCGCCATGACACCGATCCTGCGTGACGGCAAAAGCATCGCCGTGGTCGATATCGGGGCGGAATTCGGCAAGGCATTGGTCGATCGAGCCAAACAGCGCTTCGGCATCGATGTCGCCGTGCAATGGTTCGACGGCAAGGCCTTCAGGAAAATGGCCTCGACCTTCGGCGAGGTCGTCGTAGCCACCCAGGACGAACTCAAGAGCGTGCTGGAGGGCGCGCCGCTGCATCGCGACGCCACCTTCGAGGGCCATCCCGCGGCTCTCTATGTCGGTCCGATCAGGAACTACGCCGGCGAGCCGGTCGCCGTGCTCGAAATCATCAAGGACACCAGGGAATACGAGACGGTGGCGGCGGCTTCGCAGCGCAATTTCATCCTGGTCACCGTTGCTATTCTCATCGGCGCCGCGGGGCTGGCGTTCCTGCTCGGCCGCGGCATGTCGCGTCCGCTGCTGGCGATCACGGCGGTGATGAACCGCCTGTCCAGCGGCGATACCACCGTGGCCATCCCCGGCGGCGACCGACGGGACGAACTCGGTACCATGGCCCTGGCGGTCGACGTTTTCCGCCGCAACATGATCGAGACGGCCTTGCTGCGGGAGACCCGGGAGGCTGCCAATCAGCAGGCCGGGACCGAGAAAAGATTACTGCAGCAGCAAATGGCCGACCGCTTCGAAGCCGATATCAAGAGCGTCGCCAGCGCCGTCGGGCGCGCGACCAAGGACATGCAGCGGGTGGCGGACGAGATCACCTCCAGCGTCAACGGCACGTCGGAACGGGCCAAGGCTGCGGCGGCGGCGTCGGATGAGGCCGCGGCCAGCGTCAACACGGTTGCCGCCGCCACCGAGGAACTCGCCTCCTCCGTGACCGAAATCGGCCGTCAGGTCACCCATTCCAGCGGGGTTGCCGACCAGGCGGTGGTCAAGGCCGGGCATACCACCGAAATGGTCGCGGGCCTCGCCGCCGCAGGTGAAAAAATCGGCGATGTGCTGCGCCTGATTGAGGCCATCGCCAGCCAGACCAATCTGTTGGCGCTCAACGCGACGATCGAGGCGGCTCGCGCGGGCGAAGCCGGCAGGGGTTTTGCCGTGGTCGCCGCCGAGGTCAAGCAACTCGCCAGTCAGACCGCCAAGGCGACCGAGGAGATCGCCGAACAGGTCGCGGCGATCCAATCCGCCACCGGGCTCTGCGTCACGTCGATCGAAGGTATCGGTGACACCATCCGCGAAATCAGCGGCATCGCCACCACCATCGCCGCCGCCGTCGAACAGCAGGATTCGGCGACCCGCGAAATTGCACGAAGCGTTCAGCAGGCAGCCGCCGGCACCAGTGACGTCTCGGCCAATATCGCAGCCGCCAGCCACTCCGCCGAAAGATCGCGCGCGCTGGCTGACAATGTGTTGGACGCGGCCGGCGAGCTCGGCCAGAACGCCACCGCGCTGTTCCAAAGCGTCGATAGCTTCCTGGCTGGCCTGCGCGACGCCGCCTAGTTCAGCGATTCCGTGAAACCTATCATTTCCAAGCGAGCTCTCTCGCTCCCTCTCGCGCTTGCGGGGGAGGGTTGGGGTGGGGCCAGACGCGGGTGGTGTGTATGCTGAGGCACCCCCACCCCGACCCTCCCCCGCAAGAGCGGGAGAGGGAGCGCAGCAGCGCAAGCTTCGATATGACCGGAACTTCGAAAACGCTGGCCTAGCATCGGTTTCCGCCGTTCCAACGACTCCCGCCTGCCGCGGAACTCCCGCGCGCCGCGGCGCGTTGCGACGTCTGGTAACCGCAGCAAGCCAGGGAGAGCATGATGCCGCGCGGCGACAAATCGAGCTATACCGACAAGCAAAAACGCAAAGCCGAACATATCGAGCAAGGCTACGAAGATCGCGGCGTCGCCGCGGACGAAGCCGGACGGCGCGCCTGGGCCACCGTGAACAAGGAGTCCGGCGGCGGCAACAAGAGCGGCTCTGGACGCGGCGTCGCCGACAGCAACACCTCCGCCAAGCGCGGTGGCAAGATCGGCGGACCGCGCGGCGGCAAGGCAGCCGCCAGCCGTCCGGCCGCGGCGCGATCGCGCTCGGCGAAAAAGGCCGCGGCCACCCGCAAGCGCAAGGCGCGCGCTTGAGCGCGGGCGCACGACACCGTGCGGAACAACGGGCCTTGAGGCAACCTTGCTGAGGCCGGTCAGCCGACCCGCGCGGCGTCCGGTTGCTGCGACATCAAGCGATCGCGACTGGCGCGGCTTCTTGGCAGGCCCGATTCCGTGCTAGGTTTGCGGCATCGTAGAGCGCCCCCATGAACCTCCGCCGGATTGTTGCCCGATTCCTGCTGCTGACGAGCGCGGTTGCCTGTGGCTGCCCCGCGTTGGCGCAGGACAAGGGCAGCGTCGATCTTAAGCCGCTGCCGCCGCTTGCCAATCCCCACGATCCCAAGCTCGCTGCCAAGGAGCTGTTCGCCCGCAAGTTGTTGCCGGCGGCGATGCCGACGCGCGTGATCGGCTCCTATTCCAGGGGCTGCATCGGCGGCGCGGAGCAGATGCCGATCAACGGCGACACCTGGCAGGTGATGCGGCTATCGCGCAACCGAAACTGGGGGCATCCTCGCATGATCGCGTTGTTGCAGCGGCTCTCGGCCAAGGCCCATAAGGATGCCGGCTGGCCCGGCATCCTGGTCGGCGACATCGGCCAGCCGCGCGGCGGCCCGGCCCTGAGCGGTCACGCCAGCCACCAGATCGGCCTCGATGCCGATATCTGGCTGACGCCGATGCCGGACCGGCGCCTGTCGCGCGAGGAGCGCGAGGAGATGTCCGCGGTCATGATGGTGCGCCCCGACCGGCTCGACGTCGATCCGCAGGTCTTTACCCCGGGCCATCTGGCGGTCATCCGCGCCGCCGCGCAGGAGCCGGAGGTGCAACGGATCTTCGTCAACGCGGCGATCAAGAAAGCCTTGTGCCGCGAGGCCAAGGGCGACCGCGGCTGGCTTTCCAAGGTCCGGCCCTGGTACGGCCACGACTATCATTTTCACATCCGCATGAAATGCCCCGCCGGCAGCAGCGAATGCGAGGGCCAACGCGATCAGTTGGGCGGCGAGGGCTGCGGCGACGGCGACCTGGCCTATTGGTTCAAGGATGCGATCATCCACCCCACGCCGCCGATCACGCCGCCCTTGCCGCGACCTGGCATCACGCTGGCGCAAATGCCCGCCGCCTGCCGCCAGGTTCTGGCGGCGCCGGACGCCAAGCCCTAGGCATCGGCGGCGAGATCCCGGCTGCTTCGGTATCGATCGCGAGCCTGCCGATGGAATAGGCGGCGCCACGCAGCCCGGATAGACCAAGGGACACTTTACCCCGGCCATCGGCCTGCTATTGTTTGCAGTGCGATATACTGATCGACCGTCAGTCGGCCGGTAATAACGGAACGGCGCTTCCGCTGGTCGCAAGCCACCTTTCACCAACCGCCTGATTTGCAGCTGCGGCAAACCCGCGCGCAGATCGGCAGGGAGCGCCTCTATGCATCGTCTTGCCCGCGTTTTCGCAGCTTTCGCCATCCTTTGCGGCTTGGCCTTTTCACCCGTCCTTGCTGAGGACGATGGCCTCGTCGTGTTTGCCGCAGCCTCGATGAAGAATGCGCTTGACGAGGTCGACGCCGCCTATACCGCGAAAAGTGGTGTCAAGGTCGCGGCGAGCTATGCCGCAAGCTCGACGCTGGCCAAGCAAATCGAGCAGGGCGCACCGGCGGACATCTTCCTGTCCGCCGATATCGACTGGATGGATTACGTCGCCACCAAGAAGGCCATCGACGTGGCGACCCGGGTCAATCTGCTCGGCAACAGCATCGTCCTGATCGCGCCGAAAGATGCCAAAATCGATCAGGTGACCATCGGGCAGGGTTTCGATCTGGCCAAGCTCGCCGGCGACGGCAAGATCGCTACCGGCGACGTCAACTCGGTGCCGGTCGGCAAATATGCCAAGTCGGCGCTGGAGAAGCTGGGCGCCTGGCAGGCGGCGGCGCCGAAATTCGCGATGGCCGAGAGCGTCCGCGCCGCGCTGGCCCTGGTGGCGCGCGACGAAGCCGTGCTCGGGATCGTCTATTCGACCGACGCCAAGGTCGAACCGGGCGTCAAGATCGTCGGCACCTTCCCGCCGGATTCGCATCCGGCGATCATCTATCCGGTCGCGGCCACCGTCACGGCGAAGCCGGCTGCCGCCGGTTATCTCGGCTTCCTGCGAACATCGGCCGCCAAGGCGATCTTCGAGAAATACGGTTTCAAGTTCCTGGTCAGCCCGACGACCTGACGCGTGTTCGACCTTACGCCGACGGAATGGACCGCGATCGCGCTGTCGCTGCGGGTCGCCACGGTAGCCACGCTGATCGGGACGCCCATTGGAGTGGCCTTGGCGTGGCTTTTGGCGCGGCGCAATTTCTGGGGTAAGTCGCTCTTGGATGCCGCCATCCACCTGCCGCTGGTGCTGCCGCCGGTTGTCACCGGCTATCTCCTGCTGTTGAGCCTGGGCCGGCGCGGCTTCCTGGGCGGATGGCTCGCCGACCACCTCGGCATCGTGTTCGCCTTTCGCTGGACCGGCGCGGCGCTGGCCTGCGGCGTGATGTCATTTCCGCTCCTGGTTCGCCCGATCCGGCTATCGATCGAGGCGGTGGACCGCAGGCTCGAGCAGGCCGCGGAAACGCTGGGCGCGGCGCCCTGGCAGGTGTTCGCCACTGTCACGCTGCCGCTGGCGCTGCCGGGCGTGCTGGCCGGCATGGTGCTCGGCTTCGCCAAGGCGATCGGCGAATTCGGCGCCACCATCACCTTCGTCTCCAATATTCCCGGCGAGACCCAGACCATCTCGTCGGCGATCTATTCCCTGATCCAGACCCCAGACGGCGACGCCGCGGCGCTGCGGCTGGTGATCGTTTCCGTCCTCATCGCGACCAGCGCGCTGGTCGCGTCGGAATGGTTCGCGCGGCGCGCCACCAAGCGGCTGCATGGGAATTGATCATGCTCCGCGTCGACGTCTCAAAGCAACTCGGCGAGTTCTCGCTGACCGCCTCGTTCACCAGCGAAGGCCGGGTGACCGGCCTGTTCGGCGATTCCGGCGCCGGCAAAAGTTCGCTGATCAACATGATCGCAGGCCTGCTGCGGCCCGATCGCGGCATCATCACGCTCGACGGCGAGACGCTCGACGACACCGCGGCGCGGATTCATGTTCCCGCCTATCGCCGGCGGATCGGCTATGTTTTCCAGGACGCCCGGCTGTTTCCGCATCTCAACGTCGCCGCCAACCTCGACTACGGCCGGCGCATGAACCGGCTGGCCGATGATCCGGCGCAGCGGCAGCGGATCACCGACCTGCTCGACATCGGCCACCTCATGGACCGCCGTCCGGGCAAACTGTCGGGGGGCGAACGCCAGCGCGTCGCGCTCGGGCGTGCGCTGTTGTCGAACCCCAGGCTGCTGCTGCTGGACGAGCCGCTGGGCGCTCTCGATGCCGGCCGCAAGCACGAAATCCTGCCCTATCTGGTGCGGCTGCGCGACGAAGCCAACGTGCCGATGGTCTATGTCAGCCACGACGCCGCGGAACTGCGCCAGCTCGCCACCCAGATCGTGATGCTGCAACGTGGCAAGGTCACCTCGTTCGGCGGGGTCAAGGTGCTTTCGGGGTGATCCGGGTGCTGAAGCGAAATCAGTTGTAGGGTGCGCAAATTCGCCCACTCTACGCGATCGAGCAAAAGGCTTAAGCTACGGTTCCCCCGACCGACATAGATCTGAGATGGTCGGACGTTTTCTCGCGCCGGGCCAGCTCCTTCGAATCATCGGAACTGCCGACGGCTCGGTCTCTCTCCAGGGGGTTAAAGTTAAAGATGCCCTTCGTGTTCAAAGATGCCCTTCTTTAAATGAGGGCATCTTTGACCTCAGAGGGCATCTTTAAAACCTGGACCACAGCTGCATACGTGAGAGTCGCGTCTGCGCGCCCCCCGAGCTGCCTGGCCGAGCTGCCCGCCGATCAAACTGAACCACTACCTGGCGGCTGGACCGCTTGTATGGCCGTTGCGACACAGTTTAATGTTGGCTGGTAATCACGACCATCATCCGGCGTCATAGCGGGTGCCCCGTGGCGGGCTGGCAATGGATTGATGCGCGGTGGCTCCGGGCCCTCGGCGATCTGCCTAAGATGCCCTTTCATTGCTAAGATGCCCTTTATATAAAAGAGGGCATCTTAGACCTCAGAGGGCATCTTAGGCGGTGCCCGAGCCGTGCTGCGACCCCCCATAGATTCTATGGAATGGGGAAGGATGAGGTTGTCCTACAGGCTCGATAACCGTCCAAAGCCAGGCCTTACGCCTCTGATCATCAGAACGGTCGGTGCTCGGTCTCGCTCCATCGGGTTAAAGATGCCCTTCCAATTCAAAGATGCCCTCATTTAAAGGAGGGCATCTTTGACCTCGGAGGGCATCTTTGGGAGACCATGCCGGTCAGGGGCAGGTTGGCCGCGGGCGATGTCGGTCTCGGCCGCATGGGAAAGCGATCCAACCAGCCTGCGATAGGCTTGTTGAGAACCATGGCGCCTCGCTGAGGCAGCCAGATCGAATCGCTGGATGTGTGGCGATCATCGCTCAGTCGATGTTACGCGTTGCCCGAATCGCAACGCCAATCAACGCGCGGTATGATGTCGGAGCCGGATCACGGCTCGTTGAACGAACCCCAAGCACTGTCGCGTTGTCTCAGGATAGGAATGGAGCGGACTAGTGTTTGCTTCTGACGGTTCGTCTCTTATCGGCGTCATTCCGGGGCGCGCCCTTGCGCGAGCCCGGAATCCATAACCCCCAATCGTTGTTATGGATTCCGGGCTCCCGAGCTGCGCTCGGGCCCCGGAATGACGGAAACAATTGTTGGAGGCAGAATACTAGCCGTTCGCAGATCAAGGCGCCTGAAACAGCAATGAAGTCCCGGTCATATGGCTGAAATAATGTGTCGAGGACCTACCGAGGCGACCACGATATGCGGGGCATGTTGCCAAGATCCGCACAACGGCGGGGAGCGGTCCCATGAATGCCGCGACTGAAGTGCCGGTCCTTAGACCGCTCTATGGGCGGTTCCCACGCCGGTTGCGGGGAATTATCATCGACTGGATCCTCTCCTTGATCCTGCTGTTCGGCGCGCTGCTGGTGGCGAGTGCCGTGCGCAGCGATCCTTTTTCCCGCACGCTGGGAATCCTGGTCGTCGCTGTGCTGGTGTTATACGAGCCGATCCTGGTGTCGTTGACGGGCGGCACATTAGGACATCATTTTACCAATCTGCGTGTGGTGGATGAGCGTCATCGCGGCAACGTCAGCTTTCTGAAGGCCCTGGCCCGGTTCGCTCTGAAAGGCTTGCTGGGCTGGTACTCCTTCATCGTGATGACAGCGACCCGACGTAACCAAACGATGCACGATCTATTGACCCGATCGACTGTACAAATTCGCGATCCGGCCAAGGCCCGGCCGGATCACTACATCACCGAGCGCGCCGACTTCCAAAGCCCGGATGTGCCCTCCAGGTTGCGGCGCGTTGCCGTGGTTTGCATCTATTTGCTGTTGGCATTTTTGGTCTACACATTTGCCCTTATTGGCGCCCAGGCGGTCGGCCCGTTGTCGACCAGCTGTATGACCCGCAGCGATTGCTCCACAGTCGCAAGGCTGTTGACGACGGTGTGGGCGGTGATTTGGCTCGCCAGCAGCGCGGCATGCGTCGGATTAGGCTGGAGAGGCAAATTGCCGGGAGTGCGCCGAAGAACTTAAGCCAGCTCAGCTATTGACCTTTGACGCGGCGGAACTGCGCCAGCTCGCCGACCAAATAGTGATGCTCCAGCGCGGCAAGGCCGCCTCGTTCGGCGGGGTCAAGGTGCTGTCGGGCTGAGCGATGGTTGCGGTGCTTTTTCGGTCGCGTAGGGTGGGCAAAGGCGCGCTTTGCGCCGTGCCCACCATACCGAACGCAGGAAATGGTGGGCACACCATCGGGTGCGCGCGTTCGCGCGGCCCGATGGCTTTGCCTACCCTACAATGATTGCCGACCGCCGGGGGCGCGGTCGCGACTCTCGCGAGTGTAGCTGTAGCCTCAGTCCTCAGTTCTCAGTCAAAGATGCCCTCCGGGTTAAAGATGCCCTCCTTTCAAAAGGGGGCATCTTTGACCTCGGAGGGCATCTTTGAACGGACTACGCCTGTAGCGGGCAGAATGGCTAGCGGGCGAGGTCGGTCTCGGCCGCATGGGACAGCGATCCGACCAGCAGGATTTCGCGCAGGCGGCGAGCCAGGATCTCCTTGCGATAGGGCTTGGTGAGCACCATCGCGCTCGGCGGAAGCCGCCCCTGCTGAACCAGCGTTTCCAGGGCGTAGCCGGAGGTGAGAAGAACCGGCAATCCCGGCCGGATCTGCTTGGCCAGGTCGGCGAGCTCCCAACCATTAATCCCCCCGGGCATCACGATGTCGGTGAACAGAATATCGACATCGATGCCGGACCTGAGTTTTCTCAGCGCGTCATGACCGTCGACGGCGGCGACGACAGAATAGCCGAGGCTCTCCAGTCGCCTGACGCCAAGAGATCGAACGAAAGGATCGTCTTCGACAATAAGAACGGTTTCAGTGCCCCGCGGGCCGAGAACTTCGTCCTTGAGGCATTTCGCGGAGGTCCGCGGAACACTGGTGACATCCCGCGGCAGATAAATCCGCACCGTCGTTCCAAGCCCCGGCGCGCTTTGGATACAGACGTGACCGTTGGACTGCTTGACGAAACCGTAAACCATGCTCAGGCCGAGCCCGCTGCCTTTGCCAATCTCCTTGGTTGTGTAAAACGGCTCAAAGGCGCGCTTGATGACTTCGCCGGACATGCCTTCGCCGTTATCCGCCACCGCGACCATGACATAATCGCCGGGCAGGATTCCCGGCTGAAGGCCCTCATCGTGATCGCCAAGCGACGCATTGGCGGTGGACAGCGTGAGGCGCCCGCCGGCCACCATGGCGTCCTGCGCGTTGAGGGCAAGATTGAGGATCGCGGATTCCAACTGGGCGGGATCGGCGAAGGCCGGAACAAGGTCGGAATCAAGATCGGTCGCGATTTCGATATCTTCGCGCAATGTCCGCAGCAGCAGCTTCTGAATTGACCCGAGAAGCTCGTTGCAGTTGATCGCGACCGGTCGCAGCATTTGACGGCGGCTGAATGCGAGCAGGCGCTGCGTCAGTTCGGCGCCGCGTTCGCCGGCCTGGCCGATGTCTTTGGCGAGTTGCATCAAATCCTGTTGTTGATCGAGCCGCTCCGCCAGAAATTCGGCATTGCCGACGATCACCGTGAGCAGGTTGTTGAAGTCGTGGGCGATGCCTCCCGACAGTTGCCCCACCATCTCCATTTTTTGCGCCTGCAACAGCTGTTCCTGGGTCCGCTTGTGCTCGCTGAGGTCGTGGATGATGAAGACAAAAATCGGCTCGTCATCCTGTTTGGCCTCGCCCACCGACAATACCATCGGAAATGTCGATCCGTCCTTGTGACGGCCCTCGAACTCGCGGCCGCGGCCGATCATGCTGCGCATGGCGCTTTCATCAAAGCGGACCGGTTGATCGGCACCCTGGCGGGAGATCAGCGCCTCGATGTTTTGCCCGATCACCTCTTCGATCCGATAGCCGAACAGTTTCAGGCATGCCGGATTGAAGGTCAGGATCTTTCCACGCCGGTCGATCTGGATGACGCCGTCGACGACCGTTTCGATCAATGCGTTGATCCGCTCTCCGGCCTCGCGGATCTTCCGCTCGGTGTCGCGGCGTTCGGTGATATCGCTGGTCACCTTGGCGAAACCGATCAATTCGCCATTTTCGTCGCGCAAGGGCTCGATCACCACGTTGGCCCAGAACCGGCTGCCGTCCTTGCGTAGCCGCCAGCCCTTGGTCTCGAAGCGTCCGTCGCGCTGCGCCAGCCCAAGGTTGCGCTCGGGCTCGCCGTTGCGACGGTCTTCCTCGATGTAGAATGCACGATAGTGACGACCGACGATTTCATCGGCGGTATATTGCTTGATCCGTTGCGCGCCGCTGTTCCAGCTGGTCACGAGTCCACCGGCATCGAGCATGTAGATGGCATAATCGGTGACGCGGTCGACCAGCAGGCGATAATTTCGTTCACTGCCGCGCGTCGCCGCGCCGGCAACGGCATCGGTGGTCGCGTGTGTATCAGACCGTGTCTCGGTGCCGGCTTCGGACTTCGCGGACGAAGGATCCATCGCATGCTCCTGCCGCACATGATCGTCCTGAAATGGACCATCGACGGTTGAGTCGGGTAACCGACTATGGAATCAGATGCACTACAAAAAATAAATAGCGCAATTTCTGCGCGACATACCGTATGCCTGTTATCTGGAATTGCCAGGTCCCCAATCGCCCGTCGAACGGGTTCCATCGCCAGCGCCAACTGCGCGCGGAAGACCTGCCGTCATGGGGGACTGACATCAGCGGGACGCCGCGCCGAGTTTGGCCCGGCGCGCGATCAACCCCGTCGCGGGGCCTTAAGCCGCGCTGGCAAACAAATGACTGTTCGATTGATCGTCCAGCACCAGCGCCGACAACGGACATGGTCGCCCGAACAGGTAGCCCTGAACCATGGTGACACCGGCCGCGCGCAACATCGCCAGCTGCTGCTCGGTTTCGACGCCCTCCGCGACCGTTTGCCGGTTGAGACTGTGCCCGAGGGCGACCACCGCGGCGACGATCGCGGCACAATCGGCTCGTGCGATCATGTTCATGGTGAAGGAGCGGTCGATCTTGATCTTGTCGAAGGCGATCATCGTCAGATAGCTGAGTGAAGAATAGCCGGTGCCGAAATCGTCGAGCGCGATCGATATCCCGAGCGTCTTGAGCTCGCTGATCAGCTTGGTGCAGTCCGCGTCATTCTTGAACAGCGCAGTCTCGGTGATCTCAAGCTCAAGGCGCTCCGGAGGCAGCGACGAATCGGCCAGCGCGCGCAGGATGCTGCGGAACAGGTCCGGGTGCGCCAGTTGAACCGGCGACAGGTTGACCGAAACCTTGATATGCGCGGGCCATTGGGCGGCGTCCGCGCAGGCCCGGCGCAGGATCCACTCGCCGAGCGGCACGATCAGGCCCGTCTCCTCGGCCAGCGGAATAAAGCGGTCGGGCATCACGATGCCGCCGTCCGGACGTTTCCAGCGCACCAGCGCCTCGAAGCCCGCTTGCCGGCCGGTACTGACGTCGATCATGGCCTGGTAGTGCAGTTCGAATTCGCCGCGCCCGATGGCATCGCGCAGTTGATCTTCGAGGACGCGGCGGTCATTGAGCGCCGCGAGCATCCTGGCTTCAAAAAAGCGAAAATCGCTCCTGCCTTTTGCTTTGACCTCGTACAGCGCCAGATCGGCCATTTTGAGGATGTCGGAGCTCCTGGCCGGGTCCGAAACCAGCACGATGCCGATGCTGGCGCCGGCGGAAACCAGGTTGCCGTCGATATCGAACGGCTCGCGCATGATCGCCAGGATGTGCTCGGCCAGGCTCGCCGCCTTTTCAAGCGGATCCTCTTCGACCGTCTGGATGATCGCAAACTCGTCGCCACCCAATCGTGCAAGCACATCGGTTTCACGTAGCGCGGATTTCAGCCGCTGCGCCGCCTCGCGGAGCAATTGATCTCCGGCCGGATGTCCGAGCGTATCGTTGACATTCTTGAATCGATCGAGATCGATCATGAACACGGCAAAGGTCTGATGCCGGCGGCTCAGGCCAGCCACCGCGCTGTCGAGCTTTTCTATGAACAACGCTCGATTGGCGAGGCCCGTGAGCCCGTCATGGTGGGCCAGAAAGCGAATGTGAAGATCGGCCTGTTGGCGCTCGGTGATATCTTCATGCGTTGAAATCCAGCCGCCGTCCGGCATCGGCTGATGCCTCACGGAGATGGACTGTCCACTCATCAGTTCCATGACGGTCTGGTGCGGTTTGCCGGTATCCACCATCTTATCGCGCAAATAGATATACTGGTCGCGCTGGATGCGGGGCGATCTGTCGGAGGCGAACAGGTGATCCATGAGATCCATCACCGGCGTTCCGGGCAGCGTCACCTCGGCGGGCAGATCGTAGATCTCCCGGTATTTCTGGTTGCAGACGACAAGTTTCTTGTCACCGTCGAAAAAGCAAACCCCAAGCGAGATGTTGGCCAAAGCGGCGTCGAGTTGCCGGTGTGCGGTTTCGAGCTCCGCATTCTTGCGGGCCGTGGTCAGTTTCGCCTGTTCCATGTCATCGATCTGTCCGGCAACATAGCGCGCCAGCATCCCGACCGCGGCCAGTACGCTGACGGCTCCGAACAGCACAAAAAACACCTGCAGGGCCCAATCGTCCCGGGGGGCTTGCGTCACGCCTTCCTTGGCCGCCGCGTCGTCCGCCGCATCCGGGTCGGTCCCGATCGCATCCGGCACGCGCTCCGCCGAATTGATCGACGAAGGTGCCTGCTGCGAGGCGCCGTCGTCGAGATTGCCCGCGGCCTTATGGATCGTTGCTTTCTGGTGGTCGCCGAGGGCCTCATCGCGCTGCAACCAGATCGATGCTGCCGTCGCGCCGATAACCATCATGACCATCGAGGTTACGACCAGCAGGGTCCATCGACGCAGGTTCCGGGCAGTGCGCCATGAAACCTCGACAGCCGCGCCTTGAATCAAATGGTCCGGCAACACCAACTCCCCGCACACCTGGCAATGTTTTCAGGAAACATAAAGATTCTGGCAACCAGAGTTGCAGAACCCCCGCACGATCCATCCGTGCAGTATTGTCACCATCGACCTAATTGCTGATTAAACTCGGACCACGTATTTGAACGGAGGGACCGGCGCCACCCACTAGATCCCTGCCACCTGCGACCACAGTTCCGAAAGCCTGCGCCGGAACGACACCATCCGTGTCTCCGGGGCTTTTTCCTGTTCCTCTTCGGGCAGGCGCAGGCCGACCACATTGACCCGGCCGCCGGAGATGCTGCGCGCCACCAGGACGATGGAGTCGAGTTCCAGCGTCGCCCCCACCTTCGGCGCATGGTCGAGATGAACGTCGAAATAATCCGCAAGCGTCAGCCCGGCCTGTTCGGCATCGGTAGCAATGCCATAGGCCTGCGAAAGATCGCCGAGCGTAATATCGCCGGAGACGACGAAATCGCCGAGCAGATGCGGATCCGGCGCCGTGCTCGGCGGCATGTCGACAAAGAAGCGGTCCAGCGCCTCGGCCTTTTCCGGAGGCGCCAGCAGATAGAGGTAGTCGCCGGGCGCAATCGGATCGGCTTCCGCGGGTGAGAGAATGTGCTGGTCGCGGATCACCAAGGTCGGCTTCGACCAGGATGGAATGAGGCCGCGACGGAAATACAGGCTCTTGGCGCGTACCGGATAGCCGACCAGTTGCTGCTCGAGCTGGCCGGGCAGATCGAGCTCGACCCGGCGCGGTCCGCGATCGGCCCGCGGCAACGCCACGTGCAGCCGCCGCGCCGCCGTGGCCAGCGTCCAGCCCTGCAGCAGCAGCGAAATGACGACGACGACAAAGGCGACATCGAAATAGAGATAGGCTTTGGACAACCCAACCAGCATCGGGATCGAGGCCAGGAACATCGCGACCGCGCCGCGCAAGCCGGTCCAGCCGATGAAGATCTTCTCCCGCCAGCTGAACCGGAACGGGGCCAGGCAGAGCAAGACCGCGACCGGCCGCGCCACCAGCATCAGCACCAGCGCCACCAGCACGGCCGGCGGGACGCTGGTGGAAAGCCGTCGCGGCGATACCAGAAGGCCGAGCATCACGAACATCACGATCTGCGCCAGCCAGGTCGCGGCGTCGAGAAAAGTCACCACCGAGTTATGCGCGCGTGTCGGCCGGTTGCCGACGATGATGCCGGCGAGATAGACGGCGAGAAACCCCGAGGCATGCGCGATCTGCGCCACCCCGAAAATCACCAGCGCGGCGGTGGTGACGAACGGCGCGTGCAGGCCCTGCGGCAGCGCCACGCGGTTGAGCGCCAGCACCACCAGGCGCCCGCCTACCACACCGGTCACGGCACCGAGCACAGCCTCGCGGCCGAACTCCATGGCGACATGCCAGGCCGAGTTGCCGCCGGCGGAAATCAACTCGACCAGCATCAGCGTCAGGAATACCGCGAACGGGTCGTTGGTGCCGGATTCGGCTTCCAGCGTGGCGCCGACACGGGGACGCAGCCGCAGGCCTTGCGCGTGCACCAGGAGAAAGACCGCCGCGGCATCGGTCGACGCCAACATCGCGCCCATCAACAGCGCCTCGGTCCAGTTCAGATCGAGCACGTATTTGGCGACCGGCGCGGTGATCAGCGCGGTCAGCAGCACGCCGACCGTTGCCAGCGCCATTGACGGCGCCAACACCGCGCGGATGTTCTGAAAGCGCGTCCGTAAACCGCCGTCGAACAGGATCAGCGCCAGAGCCACCGACCCCACCAGATAGGTGGTGCGCACGTCATCGAAGTTGAGCTGGCCGGGTCCGGAATCGCCGGCCAGCACACCGATCAGGAGAAACACCAACAGCAACGGCGCGCCAAAGCGCAGCGCCAGCAGGCTCGACAGAATGCCAGCCATGACCAGAACCGCGCCCAGAAGAATGGCTATGCTGACGGAGTCGAGAGAGGCCATGAACCTTCGCAAATCATTGCAGGCGATGGCATCCTTATCGTCGCCACAGTTCGACGCCAACCCATTTCTGCGGCGCGCGTCAATGTGCCCGATTGATCAGCCTGCGAGCCCTTCAACGGTTGCCGGAACAATGGCGCCGGCGCGGCCTTTATTCGAATCTAAGGAATATTCCGGTAAGCTTTGCGCGATTTGCCTCGAAATGAGCTTTTGAAGATGGATCCAAATGACATTATCGACTTGCTGCACACCGGTGCGCGTTCGGTGGGCGCCGAGTTCACCTCGCCCTGGTTCTATCTGCAGCTCGGGCTGATCCTGGCCGGGGGCGGCATCGCATTCGCCGTCGGGACGGCGATTCGTTCGCGGATCGACCTGACCTCGGCGGCGATGGGCTGGCCGGCGCCGCTGCGGCTGGTGATGCGGGTTCTGGTCGACAGCATTGCCACCGCGGTATTCGCGGTGCTGATGATCGTGGTACGGGTGGCGATGGTGGCCTCGACCTGGCCCAGCCGCAGCTATCTGCTGTCGGTCGCCTTCAAGCTTGCGTTCGCCTGGCTGATCATCCGCCTGGTGACGTCGGTCATTCGCAATACTTTCATCCTCCGCCTGGTGGCGGTGTCGGCGTGGCTGGTGGCGGCGCTGAGCATTCTCGACCAGCTGGACCCGGTGATCGACGCGCTCGATTCGGTCTCGATCGTGCTCGGAGGTCTGCGGCTGACACCGTTATTGCTGATCAAGTTCGCCGCGCTCTTGGTCCTGGCGCTGTGGCTGACCAACATCGCCTCCAATTTCGTCGAAGGCCGGATTACGCGATCGAGCGATCTGACACCCTCGATCCAGGTGCTGCTGGTCAAGATGATTCGCACCGGCCTCATGATCATCGCCGTCGCGGTGGCGATGAGCGCGGTCGGCATCGACCTGTCGGCGCTGGCGATCTTCTCCGGCGCGGCCGGCGTCGGCATCGGCTTCGGCCTGCAAAAGATCGTCGCCAATTTCATCAGCGGCATCATCCTGCTGGCCGATAAGTCGGTCAAGCCGGGCGATCTCGTCACCATCGGTGACAGTTCGGGACGGATCAGCGCGATGAAGACCCGCTATATTTCGGTCGCCGCCGGCGACGGCCGGGAAATCCTGATTCCGAACGAGGACCTGGTGACGCAGAAGGTCATCAACTGGACCTACAGCGACACCTATACGCTGCTGAAAATCAATTTCGGCACCAGTTACGATGCCGATCCGCGACGGGTCTGCAAGCTGGCGGCCGATATCGCGGCGGCCGCGCCCCGCGCCATCGCGGAAAAGCCTGCCAATTGCATCCTGGTGGAATTCACCGATACCGGGATGAAGTTCTCGCTGACCTTCTGGCTCGCCGACCCCGATGGCATGGACAATGTCAAGAGCGAAGTGATGCAGTCGCTGTGGGAGGCTTTCAAGCGCGAGGGCATTCGCGTGCCCTATCCGGTGCGTGAACTCCGCGTCCGCGGCGGCGCGCTTCCGGTCGAGGCCACGAGCGAGGTTTCGAGCGGATGACAGGCGCCTTCCCGGCCCGGCGCCGAGGTGTGACTGAACGCCAAGACCCAGCTTGCGCTAACGGCCCTGATCATTAAATTAGTCCGGCAAATCTGCCTCCCCGTCGAGATATGATCCGCCCATGAGCTACATCGAAGCAACAGATACCTCCTTGCGCAAGACCGGACAGATCAAGCTGCACGGACCCGGCGGATTCGCCGGCATGCGCAAGGCCGGTGCGCTGGTCGCCAAATGCCTCGACGAACTGACCGACATCGTCAAACCCGGCGTTCCCACCTCGCGGATCGACGATTTTGTCCGCGAATTCGCCTTCCGTCATGACGCCTACCCGGCGACCCTGATGTATCGCGGCTATCGCTATTCGACCTGCACTTCGATCAACCACGTGGTCTGCCACGGCATGCCCGGCGAACGGGCATTGAAGGAGAACGACATCGTCAACATCGACGTCACCTTCATCGTCGAGGGCTGGTATGGCGACTCCAGCCGGATGTATGCGATCGGTCCGATTGCCCGCAAGGCCGAGCGGCTGATCGAGGTGACCTATGAGGCCATGATGCGCGGCATCGCCGCGGTGAAGCCCGGGGCCACCACCGGCGATATCGGCCATGCCATCCAGAGTTTCGTCGAGCCGCAGGGCATGAGCGTGGTGCGCGACTTCTGCGGTCACGGCCTTGGCCGCATGTTCCACGACGAACCCAACATCATCCATGTCGGCCGGCCCGGCGAAGGCGTAGCCCTGAAGCCCGGCATGTTCTTCACCATCGAACCGATGATCAATCTCGGCAAGCCGCACGTCAAAATCCTGTCCGACGGCTGGACCGCGGTGACCCGCGACCGTTCGCTGTCGGCGCAATTCGAGCATTCGGTCGGCGTCACCGCCAACGGCGTCGAAATCTTCACGCTGTCGCAGCGCCACGCCGAGAAGCCGCCCGTGGCGGCGTGACCCCTTCCAGCCTCGCTCAAATGGCCGTTCCAATCTCGGTCGTCATCGCCCGCGAAGGCGGGGGACCCAGTACGCCGCGGCTCCGCGATTGATCGCGAGTGCCCTGGAATACTGGGTCGCCCGGTCGAGCCGGGCGATGACAGTTGTGATTGCAGCGAGCGCAGCGACGCGATCGCTTCGCGTTGCCGGATCAATCGCCGCCCGTTGCACGACGGTGAATTTCGCTTGCCTCGTAATTTTCACCCATCGACATCGCACAGATACGCGAGAGATGTTGGTAGGAAAGCCCGGTCTGGCTGGCCCAGTCATTGAATTGAGCCTGCACCTTGGCAAGGTCCGTCTTCGATTTGACGTCGGCTGCGATGTCCAGTCCGGCATCGCGCAGGCACGCGACCACGTCCTTCGATGTCACGAAGCCATCCCAGCCAAGAAAACGCAGCAGCATCTGGCCGGTATTGCCGCCGAGCCGGCTGCCGCGTTTGGCCAGCAGGTCCAATAATCCGATCTCGTCAGATGACGGCCAGTTCGAAAGCAACCGGCCGAAGCTGCCGTGCTCCCCGGCGATCTGCTGCACGAAGCGGGCGTTGTCGCGGACCGACATGATTTTCGCGCCATTTCGCACGATCCGCTTATCGCTCGTCAGCGCTTCCCAGAATTCGTCCGGCTTGAATGCCAGCGTGGCCGGCTCGAAGCCGAGGAAGGCCTGCTCAAAGCCGGGCCATTTTGCCTCGATCACGCTCCAGGCGAAGCCTGCGCAGAATACGCGCTTGGCCATCTCGGCGAGGGCGCGGTCATCGCCGAGTTTGATCAGGGATTTCGCGCCCGCGATCGGCGGCAATAGCTTTTTCAGGGCGCTCGCCCCTCCCTTGCGCTGCTCGGCGCGGGCACGGATGTCCTTGAACGGAGTCATGCGGCGAACACCCTTCTTGATATGGCGGAAGACCGTCCGCCCCGGCTTGATCCTAGCGCCGCCTCGGGTGGGCAGCCACCTCATATGACTCGCATCCGGCAACGTGCGGATCTGGTCCGTCTTGCGCGGCGCTCCAACCTGACTAACATGGTGTCAATCCCAATTGCCGCCGGAGGAAACCCTTGAATTCGCTCGCCAGCAAGCAAGGGCCGCGCTACCGGCACAGCGGCGCTGCTACCGAACCCTATGAGACCATCGCCGTCGAAAAGCTGACCCCGATCATCGGCGCGGAGATCACGGGTGTCGATCTCGGCAGGCTGGTCGCGGAGCAAGCGCGTTCGAATCAACAGATGGACGAAATCCATCGTGCGCTCGCCGAGAACCTCGTGATCTTCTTCCGCGATCAGCCGCTCACCCCGGAGCAGCACCTTGCTTTCGGCCGCAAGTTCGGCGAGCTGCACATTCACCCCGCCGCTCCGCACGAAGACCTCGATCCGGCATTGATGAAGATCTACGCCGACAAGGATTCGCCACGCGCCAACGGCGAGGGCTGGCACTCCGACGTCTCCTGCGACAGTGAGCCGCCGATGGGCTCGATCCTGCAGATCAGGCAATGCCCGCCGCACGGCGGCGACACGCTGTTCGCCAGCATGTATGCGGCCTATGAATCACTGTCGGATCCGATGAAGACCTATCTCGACGGGATGTCGGCGCTGCACGACGGCGAGCCGATCTACCGCGGGCTCTACGCCAATTACGGCGTCGCCGACCGGCCAAGCTATCCGAGCGCCGAGCACCCGGTGGTGCGCACCCACCCGGTGACCGGCAGGAAGGCGCTCTATGTCAACCGCGGCTTTACCCGCACCATCCAGGGCATTCCCAGGGACGAGAGCGACGCGATCCTGGCCTACCTCTACCAGCACGCCGAAAATCCGCTGTTCCAGTGCCGCTTCCGCTGGACCGAGAATGCCATTGCGTTCTGGGACAACCGCTGCACCCAGCACCGCGCGATGTGGGACTACTGGCCACACACCCGCGCGGGGACACGGGTGACGGTGAAGGGGGAAAAGCCGGTGTGAGGGCGCTTTCTCGCCGGCGTGGCTGAATGCCCGCCATCTCGATAAGTTGACGCATGTGAACTAGTTCACACAACTTGCGCTTGCTCGTCGATACCATTGCTTGTGCGAGGTCTCCGGGTGGCCGGCAAAATTGCCTGGCTCAGGAGCATATCGGGAGCGTAGCATGGCGGAAGAACGGCTTCATGTCTTCATCAGCTACTCATCGGAGGATCGGGATCTCGCCACCAAGATCGCCGAGGAGCTGAGACGTGCCTTCAATCTAACGATCAAGCTGACGATCGACGTCGAATTCTCACTCGGCTCCAACTGGCGCGATCGGCTGAAGGCCGATCTCGACGAGACCGACATTCTGCTCGTGGTAGCTACCGGCAAGCAAAAGGTCAGCCACTCATTCACCGGTTTCGAGGTCGGCTATTTCGACGCCTCGGTGACGCATACGGCCAAAATGGCGAATTTCCCGGCACAGGACCGTTTTATGCTGCCGATCGCGATCTTTACCAAGACGCCGGATACCTTGGCCGACATTCAGGCGGTGCAGATCAACGCGCCATTCGAACCGATGGTGTTCGACCCCGCCACCCTCAAGAATGCGACGATACCGGCGGTAACGACCGATCCGTCGATCAAGAAAAGTCCAATCTACAAGCTGTTCAAGCGCATCCAGGGCATCATCAGCCAATCGATGCAGCTCACCGATGAGGAGCTGGATGCGTTTAATGCGCAACTCCGCGAATCCACGGGCCGCCTGATCGACGTCATCCAAGGTGAACTTCAGAAGCGCGTCTATCAGGAGAATTTCCCCGAGCGCAAGATAGTGATCCGCACCGGTCTCGGCGCCGGCAAGCCGGGCTGCAACGACGCGTTGTCGGATGCCACCATTGAATTCTTCGGTCGGTTCGACTCGTTCGGGTTCGAGACGCCCCAGGGAGGGCCGGTTTCGTGGGCGCAGTTCGCCGACAATATCGACCAGCAAGAGGTCGCCCGTTCCTGGAGCGATACCGTTCAGATGCTGGTCACGGCCGCGGTGCGCGGAGATTTCCGCGAGAACCGGCAGATCGTCACCTCGCAAGACAAGGACCGCGCCTTCAGGATGTTCGTGGCGCGAAGCATCATCTATTACAGCGGGGTGCGCGAGATCCACATCTACATCGTCGAGATCAAATACAAGGACTATGGCGATCCGACCACCTCCATGCTGCTCAGGCAATCTCGGTTGGTCTGCAGTATCGCTTCATGTTCCTAGAGGGCAAGATCAGTGATTTCTCGCCCGAGAATTTCAATGCCACTTTGCAGGAAGACTTGCGCGCAAAGATCGCCGAGATGACCCAGCAGCTGGATTATATGCTGTGGTATAGCCGGGACGCCGGGTTGAGGAAGCCCGAGAATATTCTGCTCATCCTCGGCAACGTGCAGACCGGCGAGATCGACCGGAAGTCGACGATTTGGGAGGACGCCAAGAGCACGCTCTATGCGGCCGCCCACAAAATGCTGGCGACGGCCGACGACCGCGAGTTGCTTCGATCCAAGCCCGAGTTCGTCGCCGCGCTGCGCTGCTTCTGCGACAGCACGCGGGAGCTGAACGAGGATTTTACTGCGAAAGTCCTGCTGGCGCTCGGCCAGATCGTGTCGGGCGAAGACGCCAAGGGCGTCGCCGGCAAGGCCGCCGCCTGACTCCCCGGCTTGCGGCCCGCCGAATATCAAGAACGCCCGAGCGCCGGACGCGCACGCGTGGCTACGCTGCGCAAGATACGTTGACGCGCCCAACCGACTGCGCCAGTCTTGCCCAAAAGCAAAACCCCGGAGGAAGCGCCATGCTCCGCGCAGAGGACAACCAGTTCCTGACCGAAAGCGGCGCGGGCACGGGAATGGGCGAGTTGCTGCGCCGGTTCTGGCTGCCGGTGCTGCTATCGGCGGAATTGCCCGAACCCGACGGCGAGCCGAAGAAGATCGGCGTGATGGGCGAGCAGCTGCTCGCCTTCCGCGACTCCCGCGGCGTGGTCGGCGTGATCGATCAGCATTGTCCGCATCGCGGCGCCAATCTCTGGCTCGGCCGCAACGAGGAGTGCGGCATCCGCTGCGTCTATCACGGCTGGAAATTCGACACCGACGGCCGCTGCGTCGACATGCCGACCTCCTATCCCGATCTCGATGCCAAGGACCTGATCCGCATCAAAGCCTATCCGGTGCGCGAATGGGGCGACATGATCTGGGCCTATATGGGCCCGGCCGGCGAAATGCCCGATCTGCCCGATCTGGAAATGGCGCTGCTGCCGGCCTCGCACCGCTACGTGTCGAAGAAGTGGCAGGACTGCAACTGGGTGCAGGCGCTGGAAGGCTCGATCGATACCGCGCATTTCACCTTCGCCCATCTGGCCTTCGACAAAGAGGAGAACGAAGTCCTCGACATCGGCAAACATTTCGTCAATCCGATCCCGCGCATGAGCACCGATCAAATGCGCTGGATCGCCGAGGATCCGCGTCCGGTGATCAGGATCCTTCCGCATGAGGCCGGCTTGACGATCGCGGGCGGCCGGTTGACCGGCGGCGAGGACATCTACTGGCGCATCGCCCAGTTCCTGATGCCGGTGCATGCCTATGCGCCGAGCGCGATGCCCGGCGAAAATATCTTCGGCCAGAGTTTCGTGCCCGTGACCGATCAAAATTGCTGGATCTACACCTATGCCTGGAATCCGGAGCGGCCGATTACGCCGGCCGAACGCGAGGCCTATGATCGCGGCAACGGCGTGATCTCGGAGGTCGACGCCAACTACATGCCGCTGCGCAACAAGGCCAACGACTACGGAATCGATCGCAAGCTGCAGAAGACCCGAAGCTATACCGGGATCAAGGGAGTGTCGGAACAGGACGCCGCGGTGCAGGACAGCCAGGGCCCGATCGCCGACCGCAGCCGCGAACATCTCGGCCCGACAGATCTCGGTATCCTGCATTTCCGCAAGTTGGTGATGGATGCGGCGCGCGCGCTGCAGCGCGGCCACCCGCCCGCGCAGCTCAAGCACCAGGAGCGCTACGCCGTGCGCTCCGGCGCCTGCGTCACCCACCGCGACAAGGACCTGGCGGCGGTGATGGTGGAGCGTTTCGGCGACGCGGCGGGGTTCATCGGGCGGCCGCGGAATGCCGCGGCGGAGTAGCGGAGAGCCTTGAATCAGTCTATGGCCGCAATTGCGCCGTGTGCCGCACATGCAATATGACGATCTCGTTCGCAGGATCGTCGATCGCATAAAAGATTAGAACGGATAGCGCACAGCGGACAAGACTCGGACGTTCTTCTCGTCGGTAAGATGTCCGACGAACGGAAATTCTTCAAGCAACGCCGCCAGTGCCTCGATCCGCTCCACGACAGAGGCGGCGGCCGATCGGTTGTGTTCATAAATATATGAGAAGATATCTTCGATTTCGGCAAGCGCGGTCTCGGACCAACGAATCTTCATGCGCGATAGCGATTAAACACCGATTCGACCGTGGCGTCGCTTGCAAGCCTACCCTCGCGCATCTCCGTCAACCCCCGCCGAACGGCGGTTCGTTCAGCGTCGCTCAGCCGGTAGAGCCCCAAGTGCTGGCTTTCGATCCGGGCAACCGATCTGACAAACTCGTCCTGGGCCTCTTCAGGCCAGGTCGAGACGCGCTCCAGCAAGATTTCAAGTCCTTGTCGTGTCATTGCGATAGCCTAGCAGAGATTGCGATCATTTGCACCTGAAGATTATCTTTACCCCTTCCGGTATTCGCGGTTGGCGAGGCTTGCTTCTTCCAGATCGAGGTCGCGCTCGATCCGCCGCCGGATTTCGTCGGTGATCTTGCCGTCGCGGAGCAGGACGTGAATGTACTTGCGCTCCGCCGCTATCAGTTCCCGGGTCAGCGCCGTTCCCGCGACTGATACGTCATGCGCATCGGGGTCGAGCGAATCCGGCAGCTGGCTGGCGCGGATTTCGTGCCGCGCCCGCAACAACTTGACCACCTCATCGGATAATTCGCGGTCGTCGGTGATGGTCTCAAGCGATTTCAGCGCTACGCCGAGCGCCTCGCGCCGTGCCGCGATTTCAGACTCGTGGTCGGCGCGATGCTCGGCACGGCCGGCCTGCACGACACCGAGCCACCGCACCACCATCGGCAGCCCCAGTCCTAATCCGACCAGCGTGATGAAAATCACGCCGAAAGCGACGAACAGGATCAGGTCGCGCTCAGGAAAAGCCTCACCGCCGGGCAGCGCGAACGGCAGCGCCAGCGCGGCCGCCAGCGACACCGCGCCGCGAACGCCCGTGAACGACAGCACGAACACCCACTGCCATGGCGGCGCCGGATCGCGCAGCCGCACGCGCTTAACCAGGCGCGGCAGATAGGTGGCGGGAAACACCCAGGCGAATCGGGCGACGATCACCATGACGGTGACCAGCGCGGTCGCAAACAGGATGTCATGCAGCGGAAAGGCCTTCGATTTCTCGAACAGCAGCCGCATCTGGAATCCGGTCAAGAGGAACAGCATGCCTTCGATCAGATAGATCACGAGGTCCCAGAAGAAGATGCCCTGCAGCCGCGTCGCCGAGGAGATCAAGAGCGGACCGTTCCAGCTCATGTAAAGTCCGCAGGTCACGGTTGCGATCACGCCGGAGCCGCCGAAATGCTCTGGGACCCAGTAGGCGACGTAAGGCGTCAGCAGCGACAACGTGATCTCGATCTGGGGATCGCGGGCGCGGTGGCGCGCCCGCAGGAAAAGCCAACCCACGGCCAAGCCGAACAGCACCTCGCTGGAGACGATGGCGGCGAATTCACCGGCCGCCTTCGGCAGTGAGAACATCCCGGTCGAAATCGCCGCCAACGCGAAGCGATACAGGATCAACGCGGTGGCGTCGTTGGCCAGTCCTTCACCCTCGAGCACGACCAGGATGCGGCGGGGTAGTCCGAGCTTGCGGACGATCGCCAGCGGCGCCACCGCGTCCGGCGGTGCGACAATGGCACCGAGCAGGAAACCGACATTCCATGGCAGCCCGATCAGAGCATGGGTCGCGGCGGCGACCGTGCCCGCCGTGAAAATCACGCAGCCGACCGAAAGCAGGATGATCGGACGCAGGTTGAACCTGAATTCGCGCCAGCTCATCGCCACCGCGGCCGAATAGATCAGCGGCGGCAAGACCACCAGCAGCACCAGCTCCGGAGGCAATTCCAGCGAGGGCATGCCGGGCACGAAGGCGAGCCCGACGCCGGCCAGCAGCAACAGGATCGCCGGCGCGACGTTGATGCGGCGCGCCAGCAGGGCGGTAGCCGCCAGCGCGGCCAGCAGAATCAGGAATATCTGGAACTTGGCTTCCACTTCCCTCAGATACCTCCTGCCTTTCATTCGCAGGGAAGGCCGGCTGTGGTCAATGTACCGCCGCCCGGCATGTCGGGCAGCGGACCCCTCGTGAGCAAGCCTATGAGCTTTCTCGGCCAGCCTCAGGCCGCCGGCGAGATAACTTTATCGCGGTCTTACAATGGCTTGAGCCGCTTCCAGATAGATGAGCGAACAGCCCGCTTAAGGGGCGCTTGACAAACGATGCTCTATAACGATATATCGTTTGTGTGAAACGGAGATACTATCACATGAATACACACCACCATTCCAAATCAGGCCGCCGATGGCGGCATACATCACAAGGTTCGGTCGATCAGGAACGTCCCGAGCGCCACCGGAACCGGCACGCATTCGGCGAAAGGCCGGACGACGATGCCCGGTCGAGCGAGCGCGGGCACGGTTTGAGAGGCGGCCGACACGGCCACGGCTTTTTCGACGGGGCCGGCCGCGGTTCGCGCGACGGCTTCGGCCGCGGCGGCGGCGGACGCTTTTTCGGCCCGGGCGATCTGCGCATGCTGCTGCTTTGGCTGATCGGAGAAAAGCCGCGGCACGGCTATGAACTGATCAAGGCGGTCGAGCAGCTGGTCGGCGGGGCCTACTCCCCGAGTCCCGGTTCAGTCTATCCGATCCTCAGCCTGCTGGAAGACATGGGGCAGATCCAGGCGGCCTCCTCCGACAGCGCCAAGAAGCTGTTCGAGATCACCGATGAAGGACGAAAGGTCCTGGCCCAGGAGCAGCCGTCCATCGACGGGCTGTTGAGCCGGATGCAGATCATGGCCAGGTCCATGGGCGGGATGCGGCCGCCGGAAGCTGTGTTTCAGGTCTTCCAGACCCTGAAGACCGCGGTCGCCCTGCATCGCCGCGCCTGGAGCGAGGACGAGGTACGACGCGTCTGCGGCATCATCAACGCCGCCATCGCCAACATTCAGGGTGACGGTGGCGACGCGCCGGCTTGAGCGCGGGTGCCGGCGTCGCCGCTGGCCTTCCGCGGCCACTCGACTTTCCCATTGCCGCATGAATTGCAAAGCCTCGACGGCGATTGCATACTCGATCCGCAGCAATATTCGATCGCACCTGAGGAAAGTCGACGATGGCGGACGCCGATCTGGATGTCGTAATTCGGCAGCTTGCCAAGCAACAGCATAAGGGGCTCATGGCTGCCGCCAAACGCCGGCGCGACCGGTACATCGGCCTCGCCGCCAAGGCCAAGGATCGGCCAACCAGGGAGCGATATAAGCAGATTGCCAAAAACACGATGTTGCAGGGCACGGCTGCCGCCAAGCGGTTGCGGATTTCCGCCGACAACGCCGCCGACAGCTACGCCAGGTCGATGCGACATGCGGCAGAAGGCAGCCCCGCCCAAAAGACCGAGAAGAAGACCAAGGCCTGAACGAAGCTTTCGAACACGAGCCCTCGACATAGACCGGGCCGTTCAGAGGTCGACCGATCTCATCCAGCGTCATGGCCTGACCTCACCGATGGACCAGGGCAGGCTCTCGTCGCCGCGGAATATCACCACGTCATCATCTTCGACCGCGACCGCTGCCGGCAAGGCTCCGGCCCGGCGATGAAGGTCGATCGTTCCCAAATTTGGTGGCAGTGCGTAAAACCGGGCGCCATTCAGGGATGCAAAAGCTTCCAGCCGATCAAGCGCCCCTTCCTCGTCAAACACCTGGGTATAGGTCTGCAGCGCGGTGGCGCCGGTAAATACCCCGGCACATCCGCAGGCAGCCTGCTTGGTCCGTGCCGTATGCGGCGCGGTATCGGTGCCGATGAAGAAACAGGCATCGCCCGAGGTCGCGGCGCGACGCAAAGCCAGCCGGTGATGCTCGCGCTTGGCGACCGGAAGACAATAGAGGTGCGGACGCAGGCCGCCCTGGAACAGCGACGTCCGGTTGATCACGAGATGATGCGGCGTGATGGTGCCGGCCACCCGCGGCGCATGCGAGCGCACGATCTCCGTCGTCTCCTCCGTCGTGACGTGTTCGACCACCACCTTCAATCCCTGATGGTCCTTCAGCAGAGGGAGCAGAACCTGCTCCATGAAGACGGCCTCGCGGTCGAAGATATCCACCGCGGGATCGGTGGCCTCGCCATGAATCAGCACGGGCATGCCGATGCGCTCCATCCGTTCCAGCACCGGGCGGATCGCCTTGAGGTCGCGGACGCCATGCTGGGAATTGGTGGTGGCGCCGGCCGGATAGAGCTTGGCCGCTATCCAGACCCGCTCGGCATGGCCCTTCTCGATCTCGTCCGCCGAGGTTTCATCGGTCAGGTAGCAGGTCATCAGCGGCTGAAAATCACTTCCCGCCGGGCGCGCCGCGAGAATGCTCTCTCGATAGGCCCGTGCGGCGGCGACTGTCGTGACCGGCGGCACCAGGTTGGGCATGATGATGCCACGGGCGAATTGCGCCGCGGTGAAGGGCAGCACGGCGCGAAGCATCGCGCCGTCGCGGAGGTGGATGTGCCAGTCGTCCGGGCGCCGGATCGTGATGGTCACAGCCGGTCCGGCTTTCGGCTTCGCGGAGGTATCAAAGAGCTGGTCGATGGTCATAGGGCCGCCTCGGTAAGGACCTTGCGCATCACGGCAAGGCCCGGCATGAACTTCGTCATGGTTCTGGTTTTGCTAAAGATGTTTCGTCAACGCCCGACGAATTTCGGCGGACGCTTGGCGTTGAAGGCTTCGACGCCTTCCTTGAAATCTTCCGATTGCCGCAGCCGGCTGTAGCAGTGGCCTTCCAGCTCGATCGCGACCGTCAGCATCGAGTCCTCGGTGTCGTTCAAAAGCTTCTTCGCGGTGCGCTGCGCCAGCGGCGCGAAGGTCCGCAGCTCGGCGACCAGCCTGTCGGTCGCGTTCTCGAGCTCCGCGTCCGGCACGCATTCGGTGACGATGCCCCAGTCGAGCGCCTGCCTGGCCGGGATGCGCTTCGAGCGCATCACAATGTCCTTGGTGCGGGTGATGCCGATCATCTTCTGCAGGCGGGCAGAGCCGCCGGACCCGGGTATTTGACCGAGCTTCTGCTCGGGCAGCGCGTACAATGTCGTCTCGGAGGCGATTCGGAAATCGCAGGCGAGCGACAGTTCGAACCCGACGCCGAAGCAATAGCCGCGGTTGGCGACGATGACCGGCTTCGCGCAGCGCGCCGGCGAGGCTATGTTCCAGGCGAGCTTGGAGACCTTCTCAGGCGTCGCCTCCATGAAGCCGCCGATATTGCCTCCGCTGGAGAAATGTTCGCCAACCGAGCGCAGCACGATGACGCGGATACGCTCGTCTTCGTCGAGCGTCTCGAACACCAGGCGCAGCTGATCGCGCTCGGGCATCGACACCACGTTGTAGGGTGGCCGGTCCAGGATGATGTCGGCGCGGGCCGCCGCCTCGTCGATCTCGACATGGAAGCCGTCAAGCGTAGTGAGGCGCGGGTCGGTGAACGAATAAGGGGACGGCATCTGGCTATCCTTTCTGTGGCTGCCCTAACTAAGACCAGCCTTTCCGAAGTTCTGAACATATCGAAACTTGCGAGGCTGCGCTCCCTCTCCCGCGCTCTTTTGCGCGGGGGAGGGTTGGGGTGGGGGCCAACGCGGGCGGTGTTTATGCTGAAGCACCCCCACCCCAACCCTCCCCCGCGAAGCGCGGGAGAGGGAGCGAGAGGGCAACGCTCGTGGCCGGAAATGATAGGCTTCATGGAATCGCTCAACTATCCCGCACCCGGCGGCGGAGTTTGTTCGGGCTGGTAATCGCCGGCGACCAGCACGCGGCGTAGCAGTTTCCCGACCGGGGATTTCGGCAAGGCATCGACGAAGATGAAGCGCCGCGGGCGCTTGAAATTGGCCAGCCCGGAGACGCGGCAGAACTGCTCCAGCTCCTGCTCGCTGACAAAGGCGCTGCGCTTGACGAACGCGGTGACGATCTTGCCCCACTTCTCGTCGGCAAGGCCCACCACGGCGACTTCGAGCACCGCGGGATGCAGCGAGAGGCAGCTCTCGACCTCGACCGGCGACACGTTTTCGCCCCCGGTGATGATCAGGTCATCGACCCGGCCAGTGACGAACAGATCGCCGTCGCGGTCGACGAAGCCGGTGTCGCCGGTGAAATACCAGCCTTCCCGCAGCGATTTGGCATCGGCGTCGGGCCGGCGCCAGTAGCCTTCGAACGACTCGTCGCCAGCCAGCAGCGCGATGATCTCGCCCTCCTGGTTCGGCTCCGCGACGTCGGCCGCGGTGCTGGCGGTCAGCTTGACCACCCTGATCTCTTGATTGATCCCGGCCTTGCCGGCCGATCCCGGCTTGGCCGGGGCGTTCTGATCGATGGTGAAGGTATAGATTTCCGAACTGCCGTAGTGGTTGACGAACAGCTCCGGCCGGAAGGCCTCGTCCAGCGTCTTCAAGAGCCCGTCGGTCATCGCCGCGCCGGCGAAGCCGAGCTTGCGCACGCTCGACACATCGGTTGTGGCGAACTCCCGGGCATGCACCAGATCATGGTAGAGCGTCGGCACCAGATAGAGATTGCTGACCCGTTCCGCCTCGATCAGCGCCAGCGCGCGAGCGGGGTCGTAGCGCGGCAGGCAGACGAACGTTCCCCCGATCAGCGACATCGCCAGCAGCGAGCGCACGCCCATGGTGTGATAGAGCGGCATCACGCCGAGCGTGCGTTCGCCGCGCCGGTAGAGATTCTGCGCGACATGGGCGATCGCGGCAGCGCGCTCGGCGCGATGGCGGCGCGGCACGCCCTTCGGCTTTGACGTGGTGCCGGACGTATAGAGCATGATCGACCAGGCGTCGGCGCCGGCGCGGGGTGATTGTTCGGCCGCGGGCTCCGCCGCCATCCGCTCGAAATGGAACGCGCCTGCACCCTCGCCTGCGCCGACGTAAATCCGCGGCAGCGCCGCGGCCCGCGTCGATTGCTCGGCGGCTGGCGCCGAAATGTCCTGGTAGATGACGGCGCTGGCCTCGGAATTCTCGATACAGAAATCGAGCTCGTCGGCCTTGGCACGCCAGTTGATCGGCGTGATCACGATACCGGCCAGCTGACAGGCCCAATGCAGCGTCGCCGCCGCCTCGCCATTCTGCAGCACCGTGACGACATGCTGGCCGCGACGGATCCCGATCCGGTCGAACGACGCCACCAGCGAGCAAATCCGCCGATACCACTGCGCGTAGGTCAGACGGATGCCCTCGTCGACGAGGGCAATGGCGTCGGGATCGCGGGCGACGCTGGCGACAAAGCTGGTTCCAAGGTCAAGCATTGGTCGTCTCTTCGCCCAGATCCGCCAATTCCGCCGCCGCCTCGAGCGCGGCGCGCACGATCGGCGTATAGCCCGTGCACCGGCACAGATGCCCGCTCAGGAGATCGCGAATGCTTTCCTCATCCGGCCGCGGCCGTTGGCGCAGCAAGCCGTCGAGCGACATCAGGATGCCGGCCGTGCAGAACCCGCATTGCAGCGCATGATGACGCTTGAACGCCGCCTGCAGAACGCCAAGACGGTCCGGCGACGGCGCCAGCCCCTCGACGGTCCGGACCTCGCAGCCCTGCACCTGGATGGCGAACGTCAGGCAGGCGCGCGCCGGCTGACGATCGATCTCGACCGTGCAGGCCCCGCAGACGCCGTGTTCGCAGCCGACATGGGTGCCGGTCATGCCGATGTGATGACGCAGAAAGTCGGTCAGCAGCAACCGGGGCTCCGCCTCGCCGCGGCAAGGCTTGCCGTTCAACGAGAAGCGGACCGGGTGGCGCCGGCCGGCCTGCCATCGGCTCACGGCAGGACCTCCCGCACCAGATCGCGCCCGATCATGCGAACGAGGTCGCGGCGATATCGCGCGGTCGCGTGGATGTCGTCGCGGGCATCGAGATCCCAGGCAAAACCGTTCAGGGCGTCGTCCAGCGCGCTGCCATCGAGCCGCGGAAAGTCCCGTGCCACCGGCGTGTCGGCGACGCCCCCGATGGCGAGGCGGACGCCTTGGGCGGTCCCGATCGCGGCGCAGGCGACAATGGCAAAGTCGCCATGCCGGCGCGCGACCTCGCGAAAGGCGCAGCGCTGCTGACGGACCGGAAACGACACCGCCTCGATCAGCTCTTCGTCGGCGCGCGCGGTCGCCATCATGCCGGCGAAAAACGCATTCGCCGTCAGCTGCCGCCGTCGCGCCGCGCTGCGCAAATGCACCTCGCCGCCGAGCGCCTGAAGCACCAGCGGCAATTCGGCGCTCGGATCGGCGTGCGCGATCGAGCCGCAAACGGTGCCGCGGCTTCGGGTCTGGGCATGGCCGGTCCACGGCAGCGCAAGGGCGACCAGCGGCAGGCGGCGAGCCAATTCCGGCCACGCCAGCAGCTCCGCCTGGCGGACACCGGCCCCGACCATGATCGTCTCTCCCCGGCTTTCGATGCGCGCCAGTTCGGGCAATCGCATGATATCGATCAGCGTCTTCGGCCTGGCGAGGCGCATGTTGAGCATCGCCACCAGCGATTGGCCCCCGGCCAGGATGCGGGCGTCGCTGCGCTCCCGATCGAGCACATCGAGCGCTTCGTCCAGGTGCTCGGCGCAGACATAGTCGAACGCGGCGGGCTTCATGAACGCGCTCCAAACCATCGCCGCAGCCTGGTCAACCGCGAGGGGCGCGCCCCCATCGGACTGCCACCGGCCTGGCGCGCCAGGCCTGCGAAAAACTGGCCAATGATGACGCGAGCCGCACCGTCGAGCAACCGGCCGCCGATGCTGGCCACCTTGCCGCCAATCGCCGCCTCATAGGCATAACGGACCAAGGTGCCGCCATCGTCCAGCGCCGTCAGCGTGAGGCGCCCTTCGCCGGCGCCGGATCCGAGAGCGCCTTCGACGGAGCCGCCGAGCGTCAGCGCATGTGGCGGGTCGAGGTCGGACAATTTCACGTCGGCGCGATATCGCCCTTTCACCGGGCCAATGCCGAGCGTCACTTCGGCGCGGAAATGGCGGTCCAAAATCTTCCGGACATCATGGCATCCGGGAATAACCGCCTGCAGCGTCCTGGGGTCGAGCAGCATGGCCCAGACCCGCTCGACCGGCGCTCCGACACGGGCCTCACCTTCGCCGCGCAGGTTGCGATCGCCTTTCTTTATCCCTCGGGCTCTTTCCGCAGCACTGCCAGCCGGCGCCGCGGCCTCGGCGCCGCGCACCAGATGCGCCAGTCTGGCCGGAACCAGCGGCAGTTCGAGGTCTTCGGCGCCCAGCGCGTCAGCGACGGCATTGGCGATGCACACCGGCGTCGACATGCAATTGCCCTCGCCGACGCCCTTGGCGCCGAGCGGCGTGAACGGCGACGGCGTCTGCATATGGAGAATGAGGGGGTCGATGACCTCCTTGGCCGTTGGCAGCAGATAGTCGGCGAAAGTTCCGGTCAGGAAGCTGCCGTCGGGGGCATAGGCATATTCCTCGTAGAGCGCGGCACCGACCGCCTGGGCAAAACCGCCGCGAATCTGGCCATCAACCATGCCGGGATGCAGAATGGTGCCGCAGTCGTGCATGGTGACATAGCGGTCGATCCGCGTTTGCAGCGTGGTGCGATCGATCTCCACGCCGCAGAAATCGAAGATGAAGCCGTGGCAGAGCGACGAATTGACCTGGTCGTGATCGTCTGGCGCGGTCAGTTCCGGCGGACTCCAGAACACGGTTTCGCGGATCGTCTGCGCGACGCCGTCAGGCAACGCGGCCGGCGACCAGTGGCTGAGCGCCGCGACCCGCGAGAATGACAGCTGATTGTCCGGATTTCGGCGCGAGCCGACCTGGCCTCCGGAAAAGACAATATCATCGGCATCGGTATTGAGCTGGCTCGCGGCAATCCGCGCCAGCTTTTGCGCGATCCGGGTGGCCGCGAGCTTGGCGGTGCCGGCGACGGCCGGAGCGAAGCGGCTGGCGTAGTTGCCCGAGGCGATCGACCAGGCGTCCTTGCCGGTATCGATTTCGGTGTTGACCCTGATGTCGCCAGGCGTCAGGCCGAAGATGTCGGCGACGACCTGCGACAGCACGGTGCGATGGCCCTGCCCCTGCGGCACCGAGGCCACGTGGACGCTGACGCTTCCGACCGGATCGATCGCTATTGTCGCGGTAGCCTGGGCGCCGTTCTTCGGGCCGGCCTTGCGGCGTTCCGCCGGCGTCAGCACGGTCGTGATGTAGCCCATGTTGGAGACGCTGGGCTCGACCACCGCGGCATAGCCGATACCATAGAGGCGGCCCTGCGCGCGGGCGGCATCCCGACGCTGCTTCAGCTCGGCGAGGCCTCCCTGATGGATACCGGCGCGGATCGCCTCCGGGTAGTCACCGGAATCGAGCAGCGCTCCGCTGGCGGTCCGGTAGGGAAAGGCGCCGCTTGGGATGAGGTTGCACTGGATGATATCGAGCGGGTCGCGACCGAGCCGGAGCGCGATCCGCTGCACCAGGCGTTCGAGCGCGAAATAGACCTGCGGGCCGCCGAAGCCGCGATTGAGCCCGGTCGGCGTCTTGTTGGTGACCACGACGCGATTGCGAACCCTGAGATGGCGGATGTCATAGGCGCCGGTCAGATTGCCGTGCATGCGATACAGCGTCGCCGGCTCCGGCGCGCGCAGATGCGCGCCGCAATCTTCCACCTGATCCCAATCGAGCGCGAGGATGCGGCCGTCATCGGCAACCGCGGCGCTGAGCCTGGTTGCGCGGTTGGTGGCGGAGACCGAGGCGGTCAAGTGCTCGAGCCGGTCCTCGATCCATTTGACCGGCCGTGCTGCCGCGCGTGCCGCCGCGGCCACCAGCACGATGTAGGGAAAGACGCCCTGCTTGACGCCGAAGCTGCCGCCGGAATCCGGCGGGGTTCGCAGCCGCAGCCGGTTGCCGGGAACCCGCAGCGCCCGCGACAGCACCGCATGGATGCTGAACGGGCCCTGGAAGTTGGCGAGCACCTCGTAGGCGTCCTCGCTTGCATCATACTCCGCGACCACGCCATAGGTTTCGATCGGGGTGCAGGAATTGCGGGGATAGCGGATGTCGATCGTGATGCGATGGGCCGCAGCGGCGAAAGCCGCCTCCGGATCGCCGTAACGAAAGCTGCGGTCGCTGGCGACGTTGCCGGCGAAGCCGTCATGCAGAACGGGCGCATCCGAGCTCAACGCCGCCAGCGGATCGACCACGGCGGGGCGCGCCCGGTATTGCACCTCGATCAGATCGACGGCGTCTTCCGCCAGGTAGCGATCGGTCGCAACCACGATGGCAACGGGTTCGCCGACATAGCGCACCCGCCCGACCGCGATCGGCCAGCATTCGACCGCCGCCTTTACTCCGACAACCAGGCTTGCGGTCAGCGCCCTGACGTCCTCGCCGAGGAGAACGGCGACGACGCCTTCGGCGCGCTTCGCCGCCGAGCTATCGACCGCGACAATATCCGCATGCGGGTACGGTGAGCGCAGAATCGCGGCGTGCAGCGTGCCGGGCCGAACCCCGAGATCATCGATAAATCGGCCACGCCCGGTCAGCAGCGCGGCGTCTTCGACGCGCGGAATCGAGCGCCCGACCCAAAGCGAGCCGGGCCGGTCGCTGGCAATTCTGTGGTTGGCGGCGTCCGCCATCCCGATAACCTCCCATACAAGACCTGGTCAGAGGCACCGCAGAAGCGGATCGGATGCTTCGCGCGAGTGCCAGCGATCGATCCAGACCACGTCGGACAACGGCATCCGTGGCAGCCAGCCGGCGGTTTCCAGTTCCGGCTTGCGCAGGAAATGCGTGACGTAGCCGACGCAGAGATAGGCGATCGGCAGGACCTGTGGCGGGATGCCCAGCGTCCTGCGCAGATCGTCGTGACTGATAATGCTGACCCAGCCAACGCCGATATTTTCCACCCGGGCGGCGAGCCAGAGATTTTGCACCGCGCAGACCGCGCTGTAGAGATCCATGTCGGCTTGGTGGGTCCGGCCGAGCCCGACCGATCCGGTGCGGTTGCGATCGCAGGTGACGCAAATCCCGATCGGCGCCTCGACGATCCCCTCCAGCTTGAGCCGGCGGTAGGTTCTCTGCGCCTCTCCTTCGAACATATCGGCAGCTTCCAGGTTCGCGGCCTTAAAGCAATCCCGCACGCTTTGCTTGATGGTGGCGTCTCTGACGACGATAAAATCCCACGGCTGCATGAAGCCGACCGAGGGCGCGCGGTGCGCCGCATTGAGAAGCCGCGCCAGCACCGGATCGGGGATCGGGTCGGGGAGAAATTGCCCGCGCACGTCGCGGCGGTTGAAGATGCATCTGTAGACAGCGTCGCGCTCGGCTTCGGAAAACTCGGCGTCGACCTGAATGTCCTGGGCTTCCATCGTCTTCTCCATCACGTGCGCCAGCATGGCCGTTGGGCGGTTCGATTGCAATCACGCGATTGGCGCCGCTGTCGCTGACGGCGCGGGTCAATTATCGGCGGAACCGGATCTGCGCAGCAGATAGGTATCCATGATCCAGCCATGCTGCCGGCGCGCGCGCGCGCGCGCCACCTCGATCTCGTCTTTGACGTCGGCGAGCTTGCCCGATATCAAGATTTCGCTTTCGGTGCCGAGATAGGCGCCCCAGAAGATGTCGAGGTCCGGTTCGGCAAGTCGTGCAAAAGCCTGCGCGCCGTCGAGCAACACCACGACGCTGCCGAATTCAGCCGGAAAGCCATCGGCGAGCTTGCGCCCGGTCGTCAGCAGCACGCTTTCGCCAATCTGGTTGAGGGCGATGCGATGCTTGGCCGCCAGTACCTGCACGCTGCTGATTCCCGGGATCACCTCGATGTCCAGCGCGATCCCCTTGGCACGAACACGCTCGATGATCCGCAGCGTGCTGTCATAGATCGCGGGATCTCCCCACACCAGAAGGGCGCCAACTTCGCTTTGCGAAAGTTCGCGCTCGAAAAGGCGACCATAGATATCGGCGAGACGGCTGTGCCACTGGTCGACGGCGCAGAGATAGTCGCCGGCGGTCGCGCGCTGCGGAATATCGACATCGATGGTGCGGTAATCGGCATCGGCGATGAAGCGCTCGCAGATCGTGGTTCGCAGGTCACGCAAGGCGGCCTTATCGGCCCCCTTATCGGGAATGAAGAAGACGTCGACCTGGTTGAGCGCCTCGATGGCCTGGACCGTCATATGACGGGGATCGCCGACGCCGATGCCGATGACGAAAATTTTTCGCATCTCTTCCTCCAAGCCGCAGTCGTGCTTCATCCCACGAGGCTGTTCAACGATTGACGCAGACGACGCGCCAGCCGCCGCAGACTCGATCGATCCGGGTCAGCGACAACGGATCAATCACAAAGCGCAGCGCCGGCTCCAGGCCGATCCCGAGCGCGATCGCAAGGACGGCCCGCACCGTGCCGGAATGCACCACCAGCACGACGTCGCCCGGCGGCAGCGCGGCCAGACCCTCGCGCACGCGCACCACCTGGTCGGCAAAGCTCTCGCCGCCCGGCGGCCTGCTATCGGCCGGCGCTCGCCAGAATTCCCGGTAGCAGGTGCCGAGTTCGCGAGCGAGATCGTCATGACGGCGTCCCGTCCAGCTGCCGAACTCCTGCTCACGGAAGTTTGGCTCTGATGTCGGCCGCAGGCCCAGCGCGTCCGCCGTCTGCAGAGTCCGTGCGCTCGGACTGGCGAATGCCGCGGCCCCAACCGGCAATATCGATCGCAGCGCGGCCAACGCCGCGCCATCGCCAAGGTCGGCCGCCGCGTCGAGATCGTAAATCACGCCCTTCGGTCCCGCTACCGGCGCGTGCCGGATCAGCCACAGACGATGGTCCTCATGCATTGCATTGCCTCACGACAGCCGGGCGGCGAGCATGACCAGCACGGCAGCTTCCGCGACTTGTTCGGCGGCGCCGAATACGTCGCCGGTCACCCCTCCGATCTGCCGCCATGCCAGCAGGGCCACGGCCGCCGTCCCGGCGACGGTCACCGTCACCGCCAGCAATGCGGTCTTGGTCGACAGGCACAAGAGCGCGATCGCGATGGCGATGACGACCGCCGTTACCACAGCTACCGGCTCGGGCCTTCCCGCCGATTTGCCAAGTCCGTCCTCGCGGGCGAACGGCAGGCTCACGGCGAGAATGGGAATGGCTGCCCTTGCCAGCGCGTGCGCCACCACGAGGCCAGGGACGACGGCCGCCGCGGGCAAGCTCGCCAGCGCCGAAAATCTGGTCGCAAACCCGACCAGCAGCGCAATCGCACCGTAGCTGCCGAGCCGGCTGTCGCGCATGATCGCAAGCTTGGCGGGAAGGTCGCGTCCGCCGCCGAATCCATCGCCGACGTCGGCCAGCCCGTCCTCGTGCAGTGCGCCGGTCAGCGCCGCGCTGGCACCCAGCGCCAGCGCGGCCGCGGCCAGCGGTGGAACGCCCATCCAGAGCAACGACCGATCGACCAGCCCCACCAACAGGCCGATCATCGCGCCGACCAGCGGAAAGGCTCTCTGGACGCGCGCCAGATCAACGGGATTCGCGCCTTCCCTCTGCGGCATCGGCACCCGTGTCAGCATTCCCGTGGCAAGGCGAAGATCGTCGACCCAGTCTTTGAGATGATCAGCGATCGTCGATCCCAGGTCATCGGGCATGGTCAAATCCCGATCTCTGCCATTTTCCCGGCGATGGCGGCAATCCGGCGCGCGCCCTCATTTCAGTCGCACGCCGCAGCCGGCCACCATCAGCCAGGCCTCCGATGCCCGCGCCGCGGTGCGCTGGCCAAGCAGGCCGGCGAGATCGCGAAAACGCCGCAGCTCTTTTTCCATCGGCACCGGGCCCCAGCCAAGCTCGTCGCTGACCACGATCACTGGGTGGAGCGCCGCGCGGAAGCCGTCAAGCTGGCACTCCCACCCGGCAATCAGGTTCGCATCGTCCTGATCGAGGCGATCGGCCAGCCACAGCCCCATGCTGTCGATCACGGCACCGGACGGCGCCGGCTTTAGCTCGGCGAGCGCTCGCACGATGTCGGCGGGCGCCTCAAGCGTCCGCCACGCTGCGACACGCTCGGCGCGGTGGCGCCGCACCCGTTCGGCCATTTCGCCATCGCTGGCGTCGGGCCGATAGGTCGCGACGAACACCACCCCATCGCCCCAGGCTTTCGCGATCTCAACCGCGCGGCTGCTCTTGCCGCTGCGGGTCGGTCCGGTGAGAAAGATCAGGTCAGCCATGCCTGCGATCCGCCGCCTACAGCGTTCCCGCCAGAACATCCGAAAGGTCTGCCATCTCGGTCAGGATGCCGGCGGCAGCCCGCAACAGCGGCACCGCCATGACGGCTCCAGTGCCCTCGCCGAGCCGCAGCCCCAGGTCCAGATAGGGCTTTGCGTCGAGCGCCTCCAGCAGCAGGGTATGACCGCGTTCGGCCGAGCGATGCGAGAACACGCAATAGCCGCGCGCCGCCGGATGCAGCCTCACCGCCACCAACGCCGCCGCGGTCGCGATGAAACCGTCGATGATCACCGGGCGGCGACGCGCCGCACTCCCGAGCACCGCGCCAGCCATCATCGCGATCTCGTAGCCGCCGAATTCAGCCAGCACCTTAAGCGGCGAGCTCGCGTCGCTGCGCAAAGCCGCTCGTTCCGCCACCTCAAGCTTGCGCGCGATCCCGGCCGCGTCGAGACCGGCGCCGGCGCCGATACAGTCGGCGAGCGGCGCCGGCGCCAGCCGGTGCATCAAGAGGGCCGCGGATGTCGTGTTGCCGATGCCCATTTCGCCGATCGCCACCACGTCGGTGCCGGCATCGATCGAAGCCGCGACGATCGAGGCGCCTTTGGCCAGGCCATTGCTCGCCTCCTGCAGGGTCAGCGCCGCTTCGCGCGCGGCGTTGCGGCTGCCGCGCCGGATCTTGGCGTCGATCAGCCCGGGATGCGCGGGGATGTCCGCATCGACGCCGGCGTCGATCACCTGAACCTCCACGCCCGACGCCTTTGCGATCACGTTCACGCCTGCGCGGCCGGCGAGATAGGTCGCGACCATCGCGCGGGTGACGCTCGCCGGATAGAGCGAAACGCCCTCGGCGGTGAGGCCGTGGTCGGCAGCGAAGACGAAGACGGCGGCGCGTTCGGCGCGCGGCGCCTCGGGATACCAGATCAGCCCGAGCTGGACCGCGAGATCCTCCAGGCGGCCGAGCGAGCCGAGCGGTTTCGCCTTGCCGTCGATGCGGGCGCGAAACTCCGGCTCGCGTGAACGATCGATGGGTTCGATGCGCAGATCATTGATTTCAGGAGACATAGGCTTTGGCGTGCATTTGGCGGCTCGAAGAGGTGATGGACGAGAGCATGATGCACGCCATCAAGCAAGCATCGACCGGAGATCCGTATCATGGCGGCGTTGATTTGACGTGAGGGCTTTGATTCTGGGGCGATCAAACATCATCTCGGTTGCGGGCGGGCGCTCGAAGTTCCGCTCACCCGGTCGGATGTCAGCTTCCCTGCTTTTTCGAAGACGTGTGGATATTACGTAACATGGGTGGATCAACTCGGATTCCGCGACGGATCCAATCGGCTACATCGATCGGGTCGGCAACGATCAGCCGCCGGTCTCCACTGGCATGGATCTGAGCATGGAGCGGCCTCGGGCCCTTTGCGGTTTTTGCGGTCGTGGTTTCGACGACCTCGCACTTGTCGGTCCGGAAATGCCTGAGGTTGCTCGTCACCAGCAGTTCAGCTTCGCCAGCGAATGCGGTGGCCAGCACCTCGCGATCCTCACGGTCCGAAAGGGCGAACTTCGCCGCACCGGCCATGATGAGATAGGGATCCAGCCGATCCGGTCCGGTGCGAATGGTCGCCTCGATTGCATCGATGTAGGCAACTGCGCGGTCCTCTCCGGCTTTAACCCGCTCAACCAACACCATGCGCAGGTTGTCCAGCATCTGCATGGACATAACCAGCTGAAGCGGAAGGCTCCCGAAACGCCTCGCATTTACCGCGTTGATCACTTGCGATGAAAGACTGTCCGAACGGCCACCGGCGAGGGCCAACTGGTCGGACACCCATACGTTCAGATCAACACATATCCGCATCCTCTACGGTTTCATTTGTATGTCGACGGCGACATCGGCCAGATCCGCCTCCGGCATCTCGGCGAGTTCCGGCGATCGCGGAATGGATGCCGCAAGTTCCTGTCGAGCAAGCTCGAACCTCTTCTGTACGGTGAGTGCGGTCACCTCACGCAGGAAGGCCTGGAAACCACGCTCGTCGATCGACTGCATTTGTTTCCAGGCTTTCCGAAGCTCCGGCGGCAGTTCCGTGTAGAGCGAGATCGCATTCGATATCAGGCTCGAAACCGTGCGGTCTTCACGCGCTGCCAGAAATCGCAGCTTCGTGGCCATCGCTTCGTTGACGGAAGCAGAGATCGATCGACTCGACATGGCTAAAGCCTCGCATTTATATGGAATCTATATAACCTATATGATCAGCCAAGATATCTCAAGCCTAACCCACCGGGCAGATGGCCGATTTCTCGCTCTGCAAGGCGGCTATCGACAAAGCCTCGCCCGAGCCTGGCGCTTACCAGCAGAGGCCAGCAGGGCACACGGTTGACAATGCAGCCCGCTCTCCTATGACTTCGCCGATCTCATTTCGCTAAGGTTGCGCGGTGCGGAACATGATCGACCGAACGCGATCTTGAGCGAAGCGGCCGCCCTGCGAGGCCTCGACGTTCTGGTGGTCGGCGGCGGCAGCGCGGCCCTGTGCGCTGCGATCGCCGCGCGACGCAGCGGCGCCTCGGTGCGCCTGATCGAGCACGCGCCGGCAACCCTGCGCGGTGGAAACACCCGTCACGCCCGCAATTTCCGCCTGATGCATGAGCAACCGGCCTGGTATGTTCCCGACGTCTACACGGAGGACACGTTCTTCAAGGACCTGATTCGCGTTACAGGCGGCGGGACCGATGAGCCGCTGGCCCGCCTGCTGATTCGCGGTTCCGCCACCATCGCGGCATGGCTCGGCGACAATGGCGTACGGCTGCAGGATCCGGCAAGCGGAGTGATGCCCTACTCGCGGCGCACCGCCTTTTTTCTCGGCGGCGGCAAGGCCATGATCAACGCGCTCTACACCACGGCCGTGAAGCTCGGCGTGACCGTCAGCTATGACAGCGAAGTCGTGGCCCTTGCCTTCGAGGACGACCAGAATTGCGAAGCCGACATTGCCCATGACGGTCGCATCGAGCACGTCGTGGCGAAGACAGCGGTCGTGTGTTCGGGCGGACAGCAGGCCAATCTTGACTGGCTGCGCGAAGGCTTTGGCCCGGCGGCCGACGGTTTCATGATCCGCGGGACGCCCTATGCCTCTGGCTCGGTATTGCGTCTGCTGCTCGACGCCGGCGTGAGGCCGGTCGGCGATCCCTCACGCGCCCACATGGTCGCGGTCGACGCCAGGGGACCCCAATTCGATGGCGGCATTGTCACCCGCATCACCGCCATACCCCACGGCATCGTCGTTGATCGCAACGGCAAACGATTTCACGATGAGGGCGAGGACGCGCGCAAGACGCATTTCGCCCGATGGGGCGCCCGTATCGCCGATTGCCCCGGTCAGATCGCCTATCTGATCATGGATGCCAAGGGTCTGAGCCGTACCCTGCCGACGGCGCTGCCGCCCATCCAGTCCGACACTGTCGCCTCGCTCGCAAGCGCGCTTGAGCTCGATCCGGCAGTACTGGAAGCCACGGTGCGGGACTTCAATTCCGCGACCACGACCGCCGATGAGGTGCCGTTGATCGAGCGCCGGACCAGGGGGCTGACCCCGCCGAAATCGCACGCCGCGGTCGCGCTGGCGGAGCCGCCGTTTTCGGCCTATCCGATGCGGCCGGGTGTGACGTTCACGCATTTCGGCGTCGCCGTCGATCGTCATCTGCGGGTGGTGAGGAAAGACGGCAGGCCGGCGAGCAACGTGTTCGCGGCCGGCATGATCATGGCGGCGAATGTACTGGGCACCGGCTATCTCGCGGGCCTCGGCGTCGCAATTTGCGCCGTATTCGGGCGCCTCGCCGGCGAGCAGGCTGCGCGCCAGGCCGGCGGGCGATCGCCGGGGCCCGCGGAATGAATAGCGATAGCGATGCCTTCAGGCCGTCCGCATGCCGCTGTCAATCCGCAGCTCCTCGCCGTTTCCTCCGTCTGATCCTTTACTCATATGGCAATCCATGTCCGATCCATCCGGCCGCATCCTGATCCTGGTCATCGCCTTCGGCATCGAAGCCGTGCTGGCCTATCCCGCGCCGGTGTTTCGCGCCATCGGTCATCCGGTGTCCTGGATCGGCGCGCTGATTGCCGTACTCGATACCAGGCTCAACCGGGCCAACACTTCGTTTGCCATGCGCCGCGCCGCCGGCGTGGCCAGCGTCCTGCTGCTGCTGGCGATCAGCCTCGGGGCCGGAATCGCGATCGAGAGGGCCGCGATGGCCATTCCCTACCTCGGAGCCGCCATCGCCATCATCGCCGTCGCCGCGTTGCTGGCCGGCGGCAATCTCGATCAGCATGTGCGCGCGGTCGCGGCAGCGCTCCGTTCCCAGGGGCTCGCCGGCGGCCGGCGCAGCATCGGCCACATCGTGGGTCGCGATCCGGACGCCCTCGATGAGGCCGCGGTCTGCCGGGCTGCGATCGAGTCTCTCGCCGAGAATGCCTCCGACGGGGTGACGGCGCCGGCGCTGTGGTTTCTGGTCGGCGGATTGCCGGGCATCATAGCCTATAAGGCGATCAACACCGCCGACAGCATGATCGGCCATCTATCCGAGCACCACCGCGCCTTCGGCTGGGCCGCCGCCAGGCTCGACGATCTCGTCAATCTGCCGGCGTCGCGGCTGACCGGGCTGATGTTCGTTGCCGCGGCGACCATCGTGCCGGGCGCCTCCGCGCCATCGGCATGGCGGGCCTTTCGGCGCGACGCGCGGCGGCATCGCTCGCCCAATGCCGGCTGGCCGGAAGCCGCGATGGCCGGCGCGCTCGGCCTGCGACTCAACGGCCCGCGCGTCTATGGCGGGGTTCTGGTCGATGACCACTGGATGGGCGACGGCCGGTCTGAGACGACGGCGCGGGATATCGATCGCGCGTTGGTGCTGTACCGCACAGCCTTCGGCATAGCGCTGCTGATGGTGGCGGCGATCGGGGTCGTGGTTGCAAGGTGATCGTCAAAGCGATGGAAGCAAGCGCCGGAAATTGCGGCAACCAGACAAGCGGCTTCGCTATTCCGTTCTCACAACCACGCGCGCCTTCTTTGCCTTGAAGAGGTCAAGCCATCCTGCGCGGACGCGTTCATATAAGACTCGTGGCAGCTCGCCATAGGCGACAGTTGTCGGGTTTCCCGGCACGATTGGCCGGAGGTCAGGCCCCGGCCACGTGAACCGATTTGATTCCGTCAGCACGATCCAAGAGCGTTGGTCGTCCAGCCCGAGCCGCCGTTTGGTGGCGGTCGGGATCTCGACCGCTTCGGCTGGATCGTTGGGTGGCGTGTGCGTGATTGGCAGAACGACAACCTTCTGCGCACCGCCCTCGTCAACGACGCTCAGCAGCACGGCGCACGGCCGATCTTTGGAGCCCTCTTCTTGGCCGTGAAGATGCTCCCTGCGCCATAGGTACGAATATCTGACCACGAGGCCCGCACGAGGCGATGGAAAAGTCACAGTTTCAAGGTTTCAGCTCATCGTCGAACGCCGCCGCTGCCGTCGAAGGCTGCGCCTGGCGCACCGCCTCGGCATCGGCTTCCGTGAAATCTTCAATGCCAAGCACCTCGCGGTCGCGGAGCTTGAGTCGCCGATACTCTTCAGCCGAGATCATCACCGTACGGTCGCGACCGTTGCGGGTGACGATGACCGGCTGGCTCAGGGCGACGTCCTGATAGCGGCCGACCTCCTTGCCAAATTCAGTTGAGGACACGCGGATCATATTAATTCTACTAACTCCCGGATATTCCGGATATTAGCTGAAATCCCGACGAATTAACATAGCAAGGAATGAAACTTTTACCGCGCCAGGCCAAGCAGCCTCTCGACATCGACATGCTCCTCCAGATGCGCGGCGAGCGCATCCAGGGTCTGCTCGATCAGTTTTTCATAGGCGAGCGAACTCGGCGGCGCGCCGAGCCTCTGAAGCCACGCCGCGCGCTGGTCATCGCGCGCAAAAAATCCGTGCAGATAGGTGCCGGCGACGCGGCCGTCGGCCGAGATCGCGCCATCCAGCCGCCCGTCGTCGAGCCGCAGCAGCGGCCGCCGCGTGCCGAGCCCGGTGGTTCGGCCGATATGCATTTCGTAGCCGGCAACGGCGACATCATCGGCCAGGGTGCGGCCTTGGACGGCGACCAGCGACTTGTCGCCGGAGAGTTCGGTGCTGACCTCGATCAGGCCGAGGCCCTCGGCCGATCCCGGCGGGCCTTCGATGCCGTTGGGGTCGGCAATGTGGCGGCCGAGCATCTGATAGCCGCCGCACAGGCCGAGAATGCGCCCGCCGCGGCGGGCATGGGCGATGATGTCGGCGTCCCAGCCGAAGCCGCGCAACGCCTTGAGGTCCGCGATCGTCGCCTTCGAGCCGGGCAGAATCACGAGATCGGTATCGACCGGAAGCGGCGCCCCGTTCCGCAACAGCACGAGGTCGACGGCGGACTCCAGCCGCAGCGGATCGAGATCATCGAAATTGGCTATGTGCGGCAACACCGGCACCACGATACGAATCCGGCGGCCGGCCGATGCGAGCACGTGTTCCGGCGCAGCATCGAGACCGAACACATCCTCGGCCGGGAGCCTGTGGGCATCGCCAAAATAAGGCACCAGGCCGAGCGGCGCCCAACCGGTGCGCTCGGCCACGAAGCTCATACCGTCCGCAAACAAGGACGGGTCGCCCCGCATCTTGTTGACGATGAAGCCTGCGATCAGTTTGCCGTCATCGGGATTTACCACGGCGGCGGTGCCGCAGAGGCTGGCGATCACCCCGCCACGGTCGATATCGCCGATCACGACCACCGGAACATCGGCGGCGCGGGCAAACCCCATATTGGCGATATCGTTGGCGCGCAAATTCACTTCCGACGCCGAACCGGCGCCTTCGACCAGCACCAGGTCGCACTGCGAGCGAATTCTGGCGAAGCTGTCGAGCACGTAGGGCAGCAGTTCAGCCTTGCGGGACTGATACTCGCGCGCCCGCGCGTTGCCGAAGACGCGTCCCTGTACCACGATCTGGGCGCCGACTTCGCTTTGCGGCTTCAGCAGCACCGGATTCATATCGACCGATGGCATAACGCGCGCGGCGCGGGCCTGCAGCGCCTGGGCGCGGCCGATCTCGCCGCCGTCGGCGGTCACCGCCGCGTTGTTGGACATGTTCTGCGGTTTGAACGGGCGAACGGAAAGTCCGCGGGTCGCCAGCAAGCGGCAAAGGCCGGCGACGATCAGCGACTTGCCGACGTCCGAGCCGGTCCCTTGAAACATCAGCGCGCGCGCGGTCATCAGAATTCGATGCCGGCCTGGGTCATTACGCCGGCGGCAAAGTGATGCTTGACCGCGCCCATCTCGGTGACAAGGTCGGCCGCCTCGATCAGCGCCGGTTTGGCATTGCGGCCGGTGACGATCACGTGCAGATCGCCACGCCGGCCGCTCAGCTGCGCCACCACTTCATCGAGCGGCAGGTAGTCGTAGCGCAGCGCGATGTTGAGTTCGTCGAGCACGACGAGGCCGATGCCCGGATCGGCCATCAGACCCTGCGCGATAGCCCAGGCGCGCTGGCAGGCGGCGATGTCGCGCGCCTTGTCCTGGGTCTCCCAGGTGAAGCCCTCGCCGGCAGTGTGCCAGACCACGCGGTCGCCGAACGATAGCAACGCCGCCTGCTCGCCGGTGGCCCGGCCCTTGATGAACTGCACCACGCCGACCCGCCAGCCGTGGCCCAGCGCGCGCAAGGCCAGGCCAAAGGCCGCCGTCGACTTGCCCTTTCCGGGGCCGGTATTGACCATCAAGAGGCCCTTGGCGATGGTTTTGGAAGCAACTTCGGCATCCTGGACCTGTTTGCGCTTGGCCATCTTGGCGCGGTGACGCGCGGCCTCGTCGGTGTCGCTCTCGCTCATGGTGCCCTGCGGTATGATGCCATGGACGGGACAGGATCATACCGGCACCCCGTCGGCAACACATCCGGGCATCTCGCCGGAGGGATTGACTTGGCGGCGTTTCCGTCTGAATGAATCCTTCAGCCGACGGTGTATTGTCCTAAGGACCGGACTAAGAGGGAATACCGGGCGCTGCGGACACGGGGGAGTTCCCTAAGTCTGTGCGAAGCCGGAGCTGCCCCCGCAACTGTGAGCGGTAAGCCTGCACCGTAAACCACTGGGGCGTTCGTCCCGGGAAGGTGGTGCCGGCGATGACCCGTGAGCCAGGAAACCTGCCGTCGCCTGCCATTTTTGCCATTCCGGGCGGGGCGTCCTGGAGTGAGAGAGTTGGTCGAACGGAGTGCAGGTCCGCTCGCCGCATGTCTGGGTGCCGTCGTCAGCGGCAGCCATCCATCGACGGGTTTAGCTATGGACAAATCTGCGCCGGATACGTCTCCCGAAGCGACGACATCTCAATCCGCGACTATCGTGGCGACCCTGCACGTCTGCGTCACCTGTCTCGGCGGCGAAGACCGCGAAACCGTGCCGCGTGCCGGCCGCCGGCTCCATGACGCGCTGATCGAGGCGCAGCGCCGCGCCGGCGATCGATCGGGCCTGCGTATCGTCGAAGCCGAATGCCTCTCCAACTGCAATCGCGGCTGCAGCGTCGCGCTCAGCGGACCCGGTCGCTGGAGCTACGTCTATGGTGATCTCAGCCAAGCCCTGGTCGGCGACGTTCTTGCCGGCGCCTCGCGCTACGCGGCCACCCGCGACGGCCTGGTGCCCTGGCGGGAACGGCCGGAGATCTTTCGCAAGGGCGTGATCGCGCGCATCCCGCCAATCGCCGAGCCGGTCTAGGAGCAGGCCATGTCGATCGAAAAAGTGCCCGTCACGATCATTACCGGCTTCCTCGGCGCGGGAAAGACCACGCTGGTCCGCCACCTGATGCGCAACCCTCAGGGCCGGCGCCTGGCCATCCTGGTCAACGAATTCGGCGATCTCGGCATCGACGGCGACATCCTCAGGGAATGCGCCGACGCCAACTGCCCCGAAGACGCCATCGTCGAACTGACCAATGGCTGCCTGTGCTGCACCGTCGCCGACGACTTCGTGCCGACCATCGCCGCGCTCTTGGCGCGGCCGCAGGCCCCCGACCAGATCCTGATCGAAACCTCCGGGCTGGCGCTGCCGAAACCGCTGCTGAAGGCCTTCGACTGGCCGGACCTGCGGTCGCGCATCACGGTCGACGGCGTGATCGCCGTCGCCGATGCCGAAGCCGTGGCAGAGGGCCGGTTCGCACCGGATCCGGCGGCGATCGCGCGGCAGCGGCTGGCCGACAAAAGCGTGGATCATGACACCCCGCTCGGCGAAGTGTTCGAGGATCAGGTCGCCTGCGCCGACATCGTGATCCTCAACAAGGCCGATCTGGTCGATCCGGCCCGTCTTGCGAAGGCACGGCAGACGGTGCTGGCGGAATCGCCGCGCCGCGTGCCGGTGTTGGAGGCGACCGAGGGCCGCGTCGACCCACGCGTTGTGCTTGGCCTCGGCGCTGCGGCCGAAAGCGATCTGGAGGCACGGCCGAGCCACCACGAAACTCACGACGCGCACGATCACGACGACTTCGAGACCATCGTGGTCACGCTGCCGCGCGATGCGGATGCCGAGGCCATCCTGGCCAGAATGGAGGCCATCGCGCGCGACCATGGTGTGCTGCGCGCCAAGGGTTACGTCGCAATCAAAGGCAAGCCGATGCGCCTTCTGGTGCAGGGGGTCGGAACCCGGGTGCGTTCCCAGTTCGACCGCCCCTGGGGCCCAGCAGAGCCACGTCTGTCCCGGATTGTCGTGATCGGCGAGCGCGGCCTCGATCGCCAGGCGATCACGGCCGTCCTGACCGGGTGAAAAAATGCACATCCTGCTGCGGGAACGGCATGGACTTGAGGAGACCGCGGCCGCCGAGGATCTCGGCCAGGACGCCGCCGACCTCGTCGTGCTGTCGTTTTCCGACAGCGATCTCAGCGCTTTCGCGGCCGCGTGGCACGGCGGGCGGGAGCAGCTGCCGAGCCTGCGGCTGGCCAATCTGCGCCGCCTGGCTCATCCACTCTCCGTCGATCTCTACCTTCAGAAAACGCTGTCCGGGGCCCGCGGCATTCTGATTCGCCTGCTCGGCGGGGTCGAGTATTGGCGCTACGGCGTCGAGCAGGTCAGTGCGCTGGCTGCGGCGAAGAAAATAGCACTGGCGATCGTACCGGGCGACGGCAGGCCCGATCCGCGCCTGGACGCCGCCTCGAACCTGCCGCCCTCGACGCTGCGCCGTCTGAAGACGCTATGCGACGCGGGTGGCCAGGACTCCGCGCGCGCCGCCTTGGCGCAGCTCGCGCTTGCCGCGGGCTTAGCCGCGGTCACGCCGGTACATCGCGCCGCGCTGCCTCGCCACGGCTTCTACGTTCCCGGAAAGGGCGTGATCGAGCCATCTGATCTCGACCTCGCCTCCGATGACGCGCCGATCGTGGTGGTGGTGTTCTATCGCGCCTTCCTCGCGGCCTCCGATACCGATCCGGTCGACCGGCTGATGATTGAACTCGGTCGCCGCGGCGTCCGCGCGACCGGCCTGTTTGCCGCAAGCCTGAAGGATCCGGAAAGCGACGGCTGGCTGCGGCACTGGATGATGAGGATCGCGCCCGATCTGATCGTCAACGTCACCGCCTTTTCGGCGCGTGGCGATGCGGCCACGGACTCGCCGCTCGACGTCGTCGATGCGCCGGTATTGCAGGTGGCGCTGGCTGGCGCCACCCGCGAGATGTGGAGAGAGTCCGACCGCGGGCTGTCGCCGAGCGATCTCGCCATCCATGTCGTGCTGCCGGAACTGGATGGCCGCATCTTTGCCGGCGTCGCCTCGTTCAAGCAGATCGAAACCGCCGATCCCGAGCTTGGCTACGCCCGCACGGTTCACGCGGGCGACGATGGACGCATCGCCGCTATTGTCGCGCGCGCCCTCGCTTGGATCGCGCTGCGGCGAACCGCAGCCGCCGACAAACGCCTCGCCATCGTGTTGTCGACCTATCCGGGGCGCTGCGACCAGATGGCCCATGCCGTTGGCCTCGATGCGCCGGAGAGCTGCATCGAGGTGCTGAATACGCTGCGCGAGCAGGGCTATGGCATCGCCGCCGCGCCGGCCGACGGCGCCGCGCTGATCGATCGCCTGCAGACCGAAGCAGTCCGCTGGCCGCTGCAAGACTACCGCGCCGCGCTCGCGGGCCTTGACCCGGCGCTGGTCGCCGATCTCAACGCGCAATGGGGTGCGCCCGAGCATGACCCCGCGATCTCGGATGGTCATTTCGTTTTCAAGGCCTTGCAGTGTGGCCACGCGCTTATCGCGCTGCAGCCCGAGCGCGGTCACCCGGTCGACCGGGCCGCCGAGTATCACGACGTCAGGCGGTCGCCACGGCACAGTTACGTCGCCTTCTATCTGTGGCTTCGCCTTGTCACCAAATGCGACGCGTTGATCCATATGGGCACTCACGGCACGCTGGAATGGCTGCCGGGAAAATCGGTCGCGCTTTCGGCGTCGTGCTGGCCCGACGCACTGCTCGGCCCGGTGCCGCTGATCTATCCCTTCATCGTCAACAACCCCGGCGAGGCCGCCGCCGCGAAGCGCCGGACCGGCGCCATCACCATCGGCCATATGACGCCACCCATCAGCGCCGGGAAATTGCCGAAGGGGCTGCACACGATCGAGCGGCTGCTCGATGAATATTCCTTGGCCGATGGCCTCGATCCGCGCCGGCGCGAGCGGCTGACGAGCGCCATCATTGATGCGGCGTCCGCATCCGGCCTCGATCGCGATAGTGGCCTCACCGACACCATGTCGCCGCGTGAGGCTGTGGTGCGGCTCGACAGCTTCGTCTGCGACGTCAAGAACACGCTGGTCGCCGATGGCCTTCATGTTTTCGGGCGGGTACCGCCGCCATCGGTCGCGGAACCGACCGGCATGCCATTCGAAGCCTGCGCCGACGGCGAACGCTCAGGCCTGCTCGCCGCGCTCAACGGCAGGCACGTCGCGCCGGGACCGGCCGGCTCACCCTGGCGCGGGCGGCGTGACGTGCTGCCGACCGGCCGCAATCTGTTCACGGTCGATTGCCGTGCGGTGCCAAGCCGGACCGCCGCCGCGCAAGGCGAACGTCTCGCCGATGCCTTGCTGACCCGCCACCTCCAGGACCATGGCGAGTATCCGCACCAGGTCATGCTGGATCTCTGGGGTTCGGCGACCATGCGCACGGCCGGCGAGGAGTTCGCCATGGCGCTGCGGCTGATGGGCATCGCGCCGGTGTGGGACACGACCTCAGAGCGAGTCACGGGATTTGACGTGATCGCGCTGGCGGTGCTCGGACGACCACGAATCGACGTGGCGCTGCGGATCTCCGGGCTTTTTCGCGATGTGTTTCCGACCTTGCCGGTGCTGTTCGAGCAGGCAGCGGCGGCGCTAGCCGCGCGCGACGAACCCGATGAGGAAAACCCCTATCAGGCAGCCAGGGGTCCGCGGGTGTTCGGACCCGCGCCCGGCGACTACGGTATTGGCGTGGTCGAGGCGGTGACCGACTTGACGCCGGCCACGCTTCTGGCCGCCGGCGAAGCCTGGCTTGCCGCCAGTGCCTTTGCCTATGGTGGCGCCGAAGACGGCCTGGCGGCGCGGGCGGCGCTGGAGCAGCGCACCGCCGCCACCGACGCGTTTGTCCATACCCAGGACCTGCCCGAGACGGATCTTCTATCGGCGCCGGACTATGCCGCCCACGAGGCCGGGTTCGCCGCCGCGGCCGGCCGGCTCGGCAGCATGGCGCCGGCGCTCTACCACGCCGATACGGCCACATCAGATGCGCCGCGGATGCGGACGCTGGCCGAACAGATCGCCCGGGTAGTCCGCGGCCGTGCCGCCAATCCGCGCTGGCTCGCCGGACAGCTGCGACACGGCTTTCGAGGCGCCGCCGAGATCGCCTCGACGCTCGATCAGATGGCGCTGTTCGCCCATCTGGCCGGCGCGGTGGCAAGCCATCATTTCGATCTCTACTACGACGCGACCCTCGGCGACGAGGCGGTACGGCGCTTTATCGAACAGGCCAATCCCGAAGCCGCTGCGGTGATGCGAAGGCGGTTTCGGCAATTGCGCGATGCTGGTTTATGGACAACCCGGCGCAATAGCGCGATCGAGACCATCGCGAAGGCGCCGGCGGACATCGAGGCCGCGTCATGAGCTATGCCTACGAGCGCGACGGCGCCGCGATCTACCGGCGCTCGTTCGCCATCATCCGCGCCGAGGCGCGGCTCGAACGCTTCGAGGCCGGCGATGAAAAGGTCGCGGTGCGCATCATCCACGCCAGCGGCATGGTCGATGTCGCCGACGACATCGTTTTCACCGCGGGCTTCAGCGCCGCGGCGTCCTTGGCGCTGCGCAGGGGCGCGCCGATTTTCTGCGATGCCCAGATGGTGGCCCACGGCATTACCCGGGCGCGGCTGCCGGCCGACAACGCCGTGATCTGCACGCTGTCCGATCCGCGCGTGCCGGCCTTGGCCTTGGCACGCGGCACCACCCGGACCGCGGCGGCGGTGGAACTCTGGCGCGAGCAGCTTGGGGGCTCGGTGGTGGTGATCGGCAACGCGCCGACCGCGCTGTTTCGGTTGCTCGAAATCCTCGGGGAGCCCGGCGTGACCCCGCCCGCGGCCGTGATCGGCATCCCCGTCGGTTTTGTCGGCGCCGCCGAATCCAAGGAAGCGCTGCTTGCCTACGCCGCCCTCCCGAGCGTGGTGGTACGCGGACGGCGCGGCGGCAGCGCCATGGCGGCGGCCGCCCTCAACGCGGTTGCGAGTGCGGACGAATGAATTCTTCGGCGACCATCTACGGCGTTGGCCTCGGCCCGGGCGACCCCGAGCTGATGAGCCTGAAGGCCGCGCGGCTGATCGCCAAGGCCTGTGTCGTCGCCCATTTCAGGAAAGCCGGACGCCCCGGCAACGCCCGCACGATGGTTGAGGGCATGCTGGCGCCCGGCGTGATCGAGGAGGCCTTGGAATATCCCGTCACCACCGAAATCGCGCTCGAAGACCCGGCCTACAGCGATGTGCTGCGAGGCTTCTACGAAGATTGCGTGCGGCGGCTGCTCTGCCACATCGAAAGCGGGCGCGATGTCGCGGTGCTGTGCGAAGGCGATCCCTTCCTCTACGGCTCGTTCATGCATCTGCACAGCCGCATGAAGGGCCACGTGCCTGTGGTGGTAGTGCCCGGCATTTCCGGCATGTCCGGCTGCTGGACCGCAAGCGGCGTTCCCATCACCTTCGGCGACGATGTCCTGACCGTGGTGCCGGCGACGCTCGATGAGGCGCTGCTGCAGCAACGGATGCAGGTCATCGACGCGCTGGTGGTGATAAAACTCGGCCGCCATCTGCCAAAAGTACGTCGCGCGCTGCGGGCCGCCGGTCTGGCCGAGCGCGCGGTCTATGTCGAGCGCGGCACCATGGCCGGCGAGAAGGTGATGCGGCTCGCCGACAAGACCGACGACGAGGCGCCCTACTTCTCGATGATCCTGGTCCATGGCCGCGGGCGCCGGCCATGACCGGCTGGCTCGCCATCGCCGGGCTGGGTCCCGGGGCCGCGCGGCTGGTGACGCCGGAAGTGACCGAGGCGCTCGAGGAAGCCACCGACCTCATCGGCTACGGGCCCTACGTGACGCGGGTGCCCGTGCGCTTAGGCCTGACGCGCCACCTCTCCGAAAACCGCGAGGAAATCGACCGCGCCAGCCTGGCGCTGCGGCTCGCGGCCGAGGGCAAGAGGGTCGTCGTGGTCTCATCGGGCGACCCCGGCGTGTTCGCGATGGCGGCGGCGGTGTTTGAGGCGGTCGAAGCCGGCGATCCCTCATGGCGCGATCTCGACATCAGGGTGCTGCCCGGCATCAGCGCGATGTTCGCCGCCGCGGCACGGATCGGCGCGCCGCTCGGACATGATTTCTGCGCCATCAACCTGTCGGACAATCTCAAGCCCTGGGATCTCATCGAGCGGCGGCTGCGGCTGGCGGCGCAGGCCGATTTTGTCATTGCCCTCTACAATCCCCTGTCCAAGGCCCGCCCCTGGCAACTTGGCCGCGCTTTGGACCTGTTGCGCGAGGAACGCACCGACAGCGTGCCCGTGGTGTTTGCCAGCGCGGTCGGCGATGTCAGGGAGGCGATCGATACGGTGACGCTGCGGGAAGCGGTAGCAAGCCGCGCCGATATGCGCACGCTGGTGCTGATCGGCTCGTCGCAGACCCGGCTGATCGCGCGCGCTACCGGCGCGCCCTTTGTTTACACGCCGCGCTCGGCCGGAGGGCTATCGTGACCGAGCCATCGCAGCACCTCCGCCACGCTCTCGACCCTTTCCCGCGCCGGGATGAACGGCCGGCGCACCATCACCACCGGCAGCGCGAGGTCGCGCGCGGCCTCGATCTTGGCAGCAGCGGCACTACCGCCGGCATTCTTCGCCACTACGATCTCGGCCCGGAAGTTGGAAAGCATGGCGCGGTCATCGGCGCGTCTGAACGGCCCGCGCGCCACGATCACTTCGGCATCACGCAGCGGCAATGGCGCGCGCGGCGGGTCGACCAGCCGGAGCAGATAAGAATGCTGCGGATGCGCGGCGAAGGCATCGAGCTGCAACCGGCCGATGCCGAGAAAAACCCGGCGCGGCACAGCCCCGAGGGCTTGTGCCGCCGCCGCGAGATCATCGACTTCGATCCAGCGGTCGCCGGGCGCGCGCTGCCACGGCCGACGCTCGATGGCCACCAGCGGCACCGAGGCCCGGCTGCAGGCGGCGATCGCGTGCGCGCTCATTTGCGCCGCGAACGGATGGGAGGCGTCGACGACGCGTGCTATGTTTTCGCCGCGCAGATAGTCCACCAGGCCATCGACGCCGCCAAAGCCGCCGACGCGCCAGGAAATCGGTGGCGGCGTGGGATTTTCGGTACGGCCGGCATGAGACAGCACGGCCTCGATCCGCGGATCCTGGGCCACCGCCTGCGCCAGCTGGTTGGCCTCAGTGGTGCCGCCGAGGATCAGGACGCGCAGCGGCCGGGGCGGGAAGGATATCATGGCTGCGAGCGATGACACGCCGGTGCCCTGGCTGTCCATTGTCGGAATCGGCGAAGACGGGCTCGACGGCCTGTCAGCCGAGGCGCGCCGGCTGCTCGCTGGAGCCGAATTGGTGGCGGGTGGGCGCCGGCATCTGGCGCTGATCGCTTCGCTCGCCAAGCCGACCTTGGAATGGGAGACGCCATTCGCCGCATCGATCCCGAAATTGCTGGCGCATCGTGGCCAGCGCGTGGTCGCGTTGTGCTCGGGCGATCCCTTCTGGTATGGCGCGGGTTCGGTGCTCGCCGAAGCGGTTGCCGCGGCGGAAATCATCGCCGTGCCGGCGCCGTCGAGCTTTGCATGGGCCGTGGCGCGGCTGGGCTGGCGGCTGGAGCAGACCGTCACGCTTGGCCTGCACGCACGCCCGATCGAGCTGTTGCGTCCTCATTTGCGGACCGGCGTACGCCTGATCGTGCTGGCGCGCGACGGCGCGGCGCCTTCGCAGATCGCGGCCTATCTCGACGGTTTGGGCTTCGGGCCGTCGCGCCTTACCATTCTCGAAGCCCTTGGCGGACCGCGCGAGCGTAGCCGCACCGCAACAGCCGCGGGCTTTGCCTGGGATGATATCAAATCCCCGGTGGCGGTCGCGATCGAAGCCGTGGCGGAGCCGGGCGCCCAGATCATTCCCTGCGTGGCGGGCCTGCCGGACGAATTGTTCCGCCACGACGGCCAACTGACCAAACGCGAGATCCGCGCGGTCACCCTGTCGACGCTGGCGCCACGGGGCGGCGAATTGCTGTGGGATGTCGGCGCGGGTTCCGGCGCGATCGGCATTGAATGGCTGCTCGCCCATCCCGCCAACCGCGCCATCGGGATCGAGGCCCGCGAGGACCGGCTCGGCAACGCGCGCGCCAACGCGATAGGACTCGGCGTGCCGCATTATGATCTCAGGCTTGGCTCCGCGCCCGAGGCGCTCACCGGCCTGCCGGCGCCGGATGCGGTGTTTGTCGGCGGCGGGGCCAGCCGCGAGGGCGTCCTCGATACCGTGTGGCAGTCATTGCCGAAGGGAGGACGGCTGGTCGTCAATGCCGTGACGCTCGAAAGCGAGGCGATCCTGATTGCCTGGCAGGCGCGCCATGGCGGGGCCTTGCTGCGACTGGCGATCGAGCGCGCCGGCCCGGTCGGCGGACTTACCGGCTGGCGCGCCGCGATGCCGGTGGTGCAGTGGAGCGTGACCAAATGAGCCGGCTGGTGATCGGAATAGGTTTTCGCGAAGCGGCCAGCGCACAATCCATCGCCGAGGTGCTGGCGCGGGTGGCCGCGGATGCCGCCTCGCCGGGCGTCGCGCGGGCCATCGCCGTACCCGAGGACAAAGCCGCGCATGCCGGCCTGCGGATGACGGCTCAGGCCGCGCAGCTGTCGATCGAGAAGGTCGCAGCCAGCGCGATGTGCGCGGCCGACGCGCAGCTCGTCACCCGCTCGACGCAGGTGAAAAAGCACCGCGGCGTCGGCAGCGTCTGCGAAGCGGCGGCGCTCGCCGCTGCCGGTTCCGGTGCGCGCCTTGTCGTCGCCCGCGTGGTGTCGGCCGACCGCCAGGCCACCGCGGCCGCCGCTCTGATCGAGGATGTTTCGTCATGACTGTTCACTTCATCGGCGCCGGTCCCGGCGCCCCCGACCTGATCACCGTGCGCGGCCAGAACCTGGTGGCGCGCTGTCCGGTGTGCCTGTTCGCGGGATCGCTGGTGCCGCGCGAGATTGTCGCGCTGTGCCCGCCCGATGCGCGGGTGATCGACACCGCGCCGCTCGATCTGGATGCCATCACCGCCGAATTCGTCGCGGCCGATCACGCCGGCCTCGACGTGGCACGGCTGCATTCCGGCGACCTTTCGGTGTGGAGCGCCATGGGCGAGCAGATCCGGCGGCTCGAAAGTCATGGCATTGCCTATACGGTGACGCCGGGGGTGCCATCCTTTGCCGCCGCCGCCGCCGCGCTCGGACACGAATTGACGCTGCCCGGAGTAGCCCAGAGCGTGGTGCTCACCCGCACCCCAGGCCGCGCCTCGGCGATGCCGCCGGGCGAAAGCCTCAAAGCCTATGCCGCGACCGGCGCGACGCTCGCGATCCATCTGTCGATCCATGTGATCGAGGAGGTGGTCGCCGCGCTGATCCCGCATTATGGAGCCGACGGCGCGGTCGCCGTGGTGGTGCGCGCGAGCTGGCCGGAACAGCTCATCATTCGCGCCACGTTGTCTTCGATCGCCGCCAAGGTTCGCATGGAGGCGATCGAACGCACGGCGTTGATCCTGGTCGGGCCGGCGCTCGGAACAAGCGATTTCGCCGACAGCGCGCTTTACAACCCGAACTATGACCGCCGGTTCCGACCATCCGCGGAGGCCAAGCGTGGACGCCCCTAGCCCCTCGGGGCTGGTGATCGCGGCGCCCGCGAGCGGCAGCGGCAAGACCACGCTGACGCTGGCGCTGCTCGCCGCGCTACGCCGCCGCGGCCGCGTTGTGCAGCCTTTCAAATGCGGGCCGGATTATATCGATCCGGCCTTCCACACTGTCGCCGCTGGCCGGCCCTCGTTCAACCTCGACTCCTGGGCGCTGCGGCGCGAGCAGTTCGACGCGCTCCTGGACGCCGCCTCCGATGCCGACCTCTGCCTCGCCGAGGGCGTGATGGGGCTGTTCGACGGCGTCGCCACCGCCGGCGCCTGGGGCAACGGCTCGACTGGCGACATCGCCGCAGCAACCGGCTGGCCGGTGGTGCTGGTGCTCGATGTCTCCGCCCAGGCGCAGTCGGCCGCGGCGGTCGCACTCGGCTTTGCACGCTATCGCGACGACGTCGCGATAGCTGGCGTCATTCTCAACAAGGTGGCGAGCCAGCGTCACTTGGCGCTGGTCCGCGATGGCTTTGCCTGCGGCGGCATCAGGGTGTTCGGTGCAATTGCGCGCGACAAGATGCTGAGCATGCCGGAGCGCCATCTCGGATTGGTGCAGGCGCAGGAAGATCCAGCGCTCGCCGCCCGGCTCGCGACCTTGGCCGATCTCGTGGAGCACAACGTCGATCTTGCCGCACTTGAGGCGGCGGCTCGCCCGGCCCGGCGCCACGTGAGAAACACAGCGCCTCGGCTGGTCCCGCCGGGACAGCGGATCGCGCTGGCGAGCGACGTGGCGTTCTCCTTCGTCTATCCGCATCTCGTGGCGGGCTGGCGCGCGGCGGCCGCCGAGATCATCCCCTTTTCGCCGCTGGCCGACGAGCCGCCCGACCCTTCCTGCGATGTCGCCTGGCTGCCTGGCGGCTATCCGGAACTGCACGCCGGCCAACTCGCCGCCGCCTCGCGCTTCGCCGACGGCATCCGCGCCTTTGCGCAAACCCGCCCGGTGCATGGCGAGTGCGGCGGCTACATGACGCTGGGCGCGGGACTGATTGATGCCACGGGCCAGCGCCACGCCATGCTTGGCCTGCTCGGATTGGAGACCGATTTTGCCCAGCGCCGCCTGCATCTCGGCTACCGCACCGCGACCCTGCTGGCGCCGATTCCGGGTCAGCCAACGGGCTGCGTGCTGCGCGGCCATGAATTCCACTATGCCAGCGTGGTGGCGCAACCTGACCCGCCGCTCGCCGTTATCCGCGACGCGGCGGGCCAGCCTGTGGCGGAAACCGGCGGCCGGCGCGGTCGCGTCACCGGCAGCTTTTTCCATATGATCGATGTGGCAGAGGAGACCCGGCCATGACGGAGTCCGGTCCTCACTCGTCCAAGGCGACGTCGCCCGGCAGCATCGCCTTGATCGGCGGCGGCCCCGGCGACGCCGATCTGTTGACGCTGCGCGCGGTGGAGCGGCTGCGCGCCGCCGACGTCATCCTTTACGACGACCTCGCCGGCGACGAGATCCTGTCGTTCGCGCGGCCCGAGGCCGAGTTGATCGCGGTCGGCAAGCGCGCCGGCCACCCTTCGCCGAAGCAGCCGGAAGTGAGCCGGCTGATGATCGGCTATGCGAAGCTCGGCAGGCGCGTGGTCCGGGTCAAGTCCGGCGACCCCTCGATCTTCGCCCGCGCCGACGAGGAGATCGGCGCGGCGCGCGCCGCCGGCATACCGATCGAGATCGTGCCCGGGATCACCACGGCGACGGCGGCGGCGGCCTATCTCTGTACCTCGCTCACCAAGCGCGGGGTGGCGCGCCGGGTGCAGCTGGTCACCGGCCACGACGTCGATGGAAAGCTGCCGCTCGACCTCGATATCGCCGCGCTGGCCGACCCCGGCGCCACCACCTGCGTATTCATGGGCAAGGCCACCTTCGCCGCGCTCGCCGACAAACTGATGTCCGGCGGGTTGTCGGGCGAGACCCCGACCGTGGTGGTGGAAAGCCTCGGCTCGCCATCCACAGAGGTGATGGCGGGCGGGCTGTCGGAAATCGCGGCGCGCCTGACCGCGGAAAAGCCGCGCGGGCCATGCCTCATTCTCTATGGGGCAGCGCTTGCCGGCGTCGGTCGCGATAGGGCAACGCCCGTGCCGAGATCGGATGAGACGCCGGTGGACTGAAGACCGGATCAATATCGGCGCCAGGGCGTTAAAATCTTCCGTCTGACCCATGTCGACCAGGCGTCGCCGCGGTACACTCCGAAATCATCGTTCCACGGATACGGGGATCTGATCAAAATGGCCGGCCAGAGATGAGCATACCCGCCTCCAGACCAACCGCCCAGAATGTCCTGCTTGCCGACATCGGCGGCACCAATGCGCGTTTCGCGCTCCTGGCCAATGGGGCGGTGGGCGCCATTACTCATCTGGCCGTCAGCAACTACCCGAGCTTTGGCGAGGCACTCAGCGCCTATCTGGGTGGGAGGACGGAGGCCGGCACGGTCGGTGCCGCATGTATTGCCGTTGCCGGCACGGTCCAGAACGGCCGCTGTGTGATGACCAACAGTCCCTGGGTGATCGATGCCGGCGAGGTGCGCGCAGCCCATGGTTTTGCCACCGTGCGCCTGGTCAATGATTTCGAAGCTGTGGCGTGGTCCCTGCACCGCCTTCCATCTGACCGGCTGCTGCGGATCGGCGGCGGGCAACCGGTCGCGGGGGCGCCTCTGGTGGCGCTTGGCCCCGGTACGGGCCTTGGTGTGGCCGTCAGCGTACCCCATGCCGGGGGTTACCTCGTGCTCCCGGGCGAAGGTGGCCATGCCACACTGCCCGGCTGCTCGTCACGCGAGGACGCCGTCATCGCCCATCTGCGGCAGCGCTTTGGGCATGTATCGGCGGAGCGGGTTCTCTCGGGCAGCGGGCTCGAAAATCTCTATGAGGCGCTTGCCGCGCTGGACCGCGCGACGCCGCCAAGGCGCCGTGCAGCCGAGATTACCGCAGCCGGGATCGAGGGCACCTGCCCGACCTGCCGCGCGGCCATCGACATGTTCTGCGCGATGCTCGGCACCGTCGCCGGCAATCTCGCGCTCACGCTCGGCGCCAGCGGCGGGATCTTCATTGCCGGAGGCATCCTGCAACATATGCCGAAGTATTTTGCCGGCTCCTCATTTCGTGCGCGCTTCGAGGAAAAAGGGCGGTTCGGCGAATACCTCCGAGCGATCCCGACCTACCTGATTCTCGGCGAGGACACCGCCTTTGTCGGCCTGCAGGGATTGGCGGAGGTCGAAGGCCTGGGCTGAGAACCTGACTATATAGGGAGTTTGGGCCTCGCTTTCCTCAGGCTGCCCTCTTCCGGCTCGGTCGGATCAACACTTCCGCTGAGATACTGGGCCGTTCGTGCAGGCGCCGTATCATCGTAATCGAGAGTCCGCGCTTTCGGTTCAGGACCTCCGCGATCCGGGTGCGCGTGCCGATGATCTCTTCCAAGTCCCTCGCGTCAGCCCCTGCTGCTCCATACGGAATTTGATGGCCTCGATCGGATCGGGGGGATCTATCGGATAATGCTCAGCCTCATAGGCATCTATGAGGGTCGCGAGCACATCCAGGCGATCGCCTTTCAGAGTACCCGCCTTCGCGCCCCAGATGCGCTCGATCTCCTTGAGCGCGGCCTCGTAGTCGCGCTTGGTCCGGATCGGCTTTAGCTCAGTCGCCGCCATGTTGAACCTCTTTCACATCGATCTTGTCGTAGGTCGTAGTCTCGGTGCGTGCCGATCCATTTGATCCGCACGATGTTCTTCTCGAAATCGATGGCGACGACGAGCCGATGGTCGTTGCCCTTAAGGTTGGACACAACGCAGTCTGCGGAGACGATGCTGGCGTAGCGTAGCTGCGGCTCGAAATGCAGACTGTTACTTTACCTACGGCCGCGTGTGCTGATCAAGTGGCTACATTTTCGATCCATCACCTGCACGGAAATCATTCGAACAGATCTGCGTGTGTTCCGTTTCGGATCAGGATGATTGCGCTCTCAGCTTCGTCCCAGATCAACAGCCAGTCCGGTTCGATATGGCATTCCCAAAGACCCTTCATCTCGCCCTGGAGGCGATGGGCGCGGAGTTTGGGCGCGAGTTTGTGGCCACGTGCGAGCGTATCGATGACGGTTTCGATCTTGCGCAGGTCCTTGCCGCGCTTGCGCGCCAGTTTCAGGTCGCGAAGGAACTGGTTGGTGGTTTTGACGTCTCTCAAGCGCCGGCTTTGCGGATCAGTTCGGACGCGCTGCTAAAGGTCTTGAGCTTCTTGCCGGCACGCGCCTCGGAGACCGCCGCGCGCGTCGCTGCATTTGGCACCCGAACATCGAAGGGCAATCCGCCTTGCAAGGAGACTTGCCGGTAAAACAGGCGGATCGCCTCGGTCGGCGACAGCCCAACCTTGGCCAGCACCTCCTCGGCGTGTTGCTTCAAATCCGGCTCCATCCGGGCGCGTATCATCGCGGTTTTCTGCATCATTCAAGCTCCTCTATGCCTTGTAGCACAATTGGGATACATCTTCAATAGCCTAGTTTCTGTCGCGAAACGCATTAGAGCACTGCAAATAAAAGGTTTCTTGCGATTTTATCCGTGTGATTTTGCTTGACCTGTACGTGTGTATAATATCACATTATTGGTATGAGGCATGCTG
>Ga0182012_10000234_pt1 | contig 63394 bp, 62 predicted proteins | sample 612S2SmetaG_FD_120486 | JGI IMG/M metagenome (GOLD analysis project Ga0182012, IMG submission 120486) | Permafrost microbial communities from Stordalen Mire, Sweden - 612S2S metaG | ecosystem: Environmental > Terrestrial > Soil > Wetlands > Permafrost | place: Sweden: Stordalen | collected... | reverse complement strand
TTGCGCGTGGGGGTTCGCTAGTAATTGCGGCGACCCGAGGACCTCGGTGAGCGCTTGAGCACCTAACGTGGCCAGTTCATCGAGCAGCGTCGCGAGCGTCTTGTCGTCGATCGCGACTCTTTTTTCCAGGTGCACGGGGCCGGTATCCAATTCCGGTTCGAGCGTCATGATGCTGACACCGGTCTCTTCGTCGCCGGCGAGCATCGCGCGCTCGACGGGCGCCGCGCCACGCCACTTCGGCAGGAGCGAAAAGTGAACGTTCAGCATCGGAATCCGTTCCAGCAGCTCGGAGGGAACCAATCGACCGTAGGCGACGACGACACCACGTTCGACCTTCACGCCGTCCAAGTCGCCCAGGCGATGACCGACGCGCAGACCCAACTCCTGGGCACACTCTTTCACCGGGCTCGGTGAGAGTCGGCCGCCGCGACCGCGCTTGCGATCGGGTCGCGTGATGACGAGAGCGACGTCGTGACCGGCGTCGATGAGCGCGCGAAGCGACGGCACCGATGCCTCGGGAGTGCCGAGGAACGCGAGACGCACCTACTCACCCAGCAGTAAGTGCAATCCGTCGGGATCAGTGGCGGAGATTTCAAGATTGCGCTGACGCAGAATCTGTTTGGCCTCGCGTCGCTGATCAGCGTCGAGCCGCTCGATCAGCAAGACGCCGTCGAGATGGTCCATCTCGTGCTGGAAGATGCGGCCCTCGTACTCATCAGTCTGGAGGTCGAGCTCGTTGCCGTCGAGGTCGAAGCCGACGAGATGGACTGCGTTAGCCCGCGTGATCTCCCAACTGAGTCCGGGCACCGAGAGACAGCCCTCCTCGTAGGTCCACTCGCCGTCGGTCTCGAGAATCTTGGGATTGACCACCACGTAGGGGCCGTCACCCTTGTCGTAGACGAAGAGACGCTTTTGCACACCGACCTGGTTGGCGGCCAGTCCCACGCCGGGCGCCTCGTTCATCGTCTCGATCATGGTCTGGGCGAGGGCCGCAATTCGACCGTCGATGTTCTCGATCTCGGTCGTGGCCTGGGTCAGGACCGGATCGCCGTAGAAACGGATAGGGAGCGTCGTCACTCCCCTACGTTACCGCTGGCCCTTCGCCAAAAGTCATCGAGTGGACTCACGACGAGATCTAGTGCACCGCCACGCGCACCTTGGCCAGTGGTCGCGGCGCCGCTCGAAGTGCGGAGGTCAGCGTCGCGACGTCGCTCGCGCGAACGAGGAATCCCGACGTCGAAGAGCTGATCGAAATCTTGGCACCACGCAGACCGTCGACGAAGGCGACGGCGCCCTCACCGGACACGTCGGCTTCGGCGCCGTACGGAGCCAATTCGAGCATTCGAGCAATCTTCACGTCATCGTCGATGATCTCGTCGAAATTGCCCTTCACGAGGGCGTCCACGACCGGGTCCTCGCTACGGCGGGTTTGCAGCACGACTTCACCACCACCCTCTCGTCGCGGTCCGACCAGTCGACCGGCCTTCCCTACGGCGGTGATGGCGCCACGACGCGCCGACGAGCGTGGCGCCAACAAGTACTGATCGAAGTCGACGAAGATGACGACGCCGCAGTGACGAACGCGTTGCCACACGGCCTCGGTTCCCACGACGACGCGCTCCAGCGTCCCGACCAGATCATTGGTCGCCGTGACCTCGCTCACCTCTTGGCCGAGTTGTGCCGCGACGTCGCGCGCCAATGTCGTCACGCCTGTTCGCAACCGCTTCAAGTTCGTCGCGCCGCACGCGCGACAGAAGTTCGCCCGCGGCTCGTGTCGCTCCCGACACACCAGTCGGTCGTCCACTTCTTCTTCGGCCTGCCCGCACTGGCCACAGCGCGCGAGCTCGCCACACTTGGCGCACGCGAAGAGCCGTCCGTCGCCGAGACGTTGCAAGACGACGACGACCGCGACCGGATCGCCACCCTGGAGTGCGCGGTGCGCGGCGTCGAGGGACTCGCGCGCGAGCACCCCGTCGTGCGGATCGCTCTGGCGTCGGTCGACGACGATAATCTTCGGCCACGCCCCCGCCACGTCGCCCCACGAGCGATAGGCGCCATCGTTCAAGAGTGTCGGCGACGGCACGCTCGACGTCAACCACAGGGGTGCCCCGTCACGACGGCAGCGCTCACGAAGCATCGTCACGGCGTCCCACGTCGGCGCCGCGGTACTGCGGTAGGCCTCGTCGTCAGCATCGATGACGACCGCGCCACAGACCTTGGGTACCGGCGCGAGGGCCGTGCCACGGGCGCCGACGACGACGGGCCAACCGGCGCGCATGCGGTCCCACTGATCGTCGCCTGACGCGACGTCGCATCCGCGCTGCTCTAAGCGACCTCGGAGTCGACCGGCCCATGATTCGGTCGGCACGAGCACCAGTAACGAGCCCTCCTTCTCACGGGTCGTTTCGTAGGCCGCGAGGATCAACGCCAAGGGGTCCGTCGTCGGCGCGACTTCGAGGACCCCGGGCTCGACGTCGTAGACGCCGCTCAACACGGCCGTCGCCAGGGCCTTCGCCTCGGGCGCGGGGGGAAGATCGGTGATGAGTCGCTTGGGAGAGCTCGACACGAGGAACCGACTCAGTGGGCTGTACCAACGCTCACTCGCCCACGTCAACAGCTCGAGTAATGACGCCGGCGGACCGTAGCCCAGCCATTTCGTGAGGGGCTTGAGGTCGGTGGCGAACGTCGCTTCGCCGGTGACCCAGCCGCGAACCGAGCGGCCGTTGAAGTCAACGCGGACACGGTCACCAACCGCGACGCGATCGGTACGTTCGGTGACGAGGTAGTCGAACGGACGATCAACCGCCGCGACTTCGGTGACGATTCGAACAGCGCGCGCGGCGCCCACCGCTAGAGCGACAGTTCTCGGCGCAGGTCGTTCACCCGTGAGGTCTGCTCCCAGGTGAAGCCCTGGTCGCTGCGGCCGAAGTGGCCGTAGGCCGCGGTGCGTTGGTAGAGCGGACGGCGCAGGTCTAGGTCGCGGATGATCGCCGCCGGGCGAAGATCGAAGAGGGCGTCCACGGCCTTGGCGATCTTGGTGCGATCCACGCGTTCGGTCCCGAACGTGTCGACGAGCACCGACACGGGCCGCGCGACGCCGATGGCGTAAGCGACTTGGACTTCGCAACGTTCCGCGGCGCCGGAGGCGACCACGTGTTTCGCGACCCAGCGCGCGGCGTAGGCACCCGAGCGGTCGACCTTGGAGGGATCCTTACCCGAGAACGCGCCCCCGCCGTGACGGGCCATCCCGCCGTAGGTGTCGACGATGATCTTGCGACCGGTGAGACCGGTGTCGGCGTGGGGTCCGCCGAGCACGAATTTCCCGGAGGGGTTCACGAAGACCCGCATCGAACTGGCGTCGAGATCCGTGGGCAGCATCGGCGTGATGACGTGTTCGATCACGTCGTTCTTGATCGTCGTCATCGAGTCGACGCCCTCTTCGTGTTGGGTCGAGATCAGCACGGTATCGACCGCCACCGGTTTGCCGTCTTCGTACACAATGGTGACTTGCGTTTTGCCGTCGGGTCGCAGATACGGCAAGAGCCCGGAGCGACGCACCTGGGCGAGACGCATCGAGAGTCGATGCGCGAGCCAGATCGGTAGGGGCATGAAGTCGTCGTTGTCGCTGCAGGCGTAGCCGAACATCATTCCCTGGTCACCGGCACCCTGGGCGTTCAGCACGTCTTCGCCGCCGGCGCCCGATCGTTGTTCGAACGCCACGTCGACGCCCTCGGCGATGTCGGGACTCTGCTTGTCGAGCGAGACCAGGATGCCGCAACTGCGACCGTCAAATCCCATCGCCCCGTCGTCGTAGCCGATCCCGATGATCGTCTGGCGCGCCAAGTGATTGATATCGACGTACGCGCTGGTGGAGATCTCTCCCGCCACGACGCACAGTCCCGTGGTGAGCAGCGTTTCACAGGCGACGCGCGCGAACGGGTCTTGAGCGAGGATGGCGTCGAGGACGGCGTCCGAGACCTGATCGGCGACCTTGTCGGGGTGTCCTTCGGTCACCGACTCCGAAGTGAAGAGCGTGCGATCACTCATGGGGCTCCTTGGATAACAATGAGGCCACCCTAGCCAAGATCGCCAGCGCGACGGCCTCTTTCGATCGTAACGACACCGATTCGCCGACGCCATCGCGCCCGAGCACGATCACCTCGTTCGTCTCGTGTTCGAAGCCCGCGCCGGGCGCCGACACGTCGTTCACCACCAACAGGTCGACGTCTTTGCGTAGCAATTTCGCCCGGGCGTTCTCCACGACGTTCGTGGTTTCGGCCGCGAACGCGACCACGATTTGGGCCTGGGTGCGCGCCGCGACGAGATCGAGGACGATGTCCGGCGTGGTTTCGAAGTTCAACGTGGGAATCCCCGCGTCCTTCTTGATCTTCTCGCTCGCGGGTATCACCGTGAAGTCGGCCACGGCCGCCGCCATGATCGCGCAGTCCTGGGCCGCGAACCTCTCGAGCATGGCCTCGCGCATCTGCGCCGCGCTCTCAACGCGCACGACCTCAATCGAGGCGGCCACGTCGAGCGCCAGGTCTCGTTCAGCCGTTGACACGAGTGTCACCGTGGCGCCCAAGCGACGGGCCACTTCGGCGAGGGCGTAGCCCTGTCGACCAGAGGATCGATTGGCGATCACGCGTACCGGGTCGATCGCTTCGCGGGTCCCGCCCGCGCTGATGAGGATATGGCGTCCGCTGAGCGGGCCACGGTACCCGCGAACGATCCGCTCGATCAACTCGAATATCGCAGCCGGCTCGGCCATTCGACCTATCCCGACGTCACCGCCCGCGAGGTGACCCGTCTCGGGCTCGAGCACCATGACGCCGCGGTGTCGTAGCGTCGCGAGATTCTCTTGTACGGAAGGTTGCGCCCACATCTCGGAGTGCATCGCCGGGCACAGCAGCACCGGCGCCTTGGTCGCCAACAGCGTGGCGCACAAGAGGTCATCGGCGAGACCGGTGGCGTAGCGCGCGATGAGGTGCGCCGTCGCGGGCGCCACGACGATCAGGTCGGCGTGTTGCCCGAGGTAGGTGTGCGGTATCGGCGTCGTCGGATCAGCGAAGAGCTTTGTACGCGCCGGCTCGCTCGCGAGCGCGCTGAAGGTCAGCTCACCGACGAACCGGGTGGCGTCGGGAGTGAGGATCGGGGCGACGTAGTAGTTCGCGTCACGAAGTAACCGAAGCAGTTCGACCGACTTGTAGGCGGCGATGCCGCCGGCCACGCCGAGGACTATGCGAGGGGTCGACGACTCAGGCGTCGCGGAGGGCATCGGTGAAGGCGTCCAGGTCGTTGTTGGCGTCCTGACGGGCCTCTTCCAACGCGACTGCCTGGAGGCGCTCATCTTCGAGTTCTTCCGGCGTCGGACGGTGGAACTCCAGCTTGCCCTGGTAGAGCTCTTCCATCGCCAGTGACAGTGACTTGTTTGACAGCGACGTCACCTGCGGCGGGATCAAGGCGCCGTGGCCCGAACCAAGTCCGTTGTAGTACTCGTTGATCTCACGAGCCCGGATCGCCGAGACGGCCACGAGCGTGAACTTCGAGTCGCCCACCTTGTTGAGGAGGGTCTCGATCGGCGGATCAACGAGGGTGGGGCGTTCGGCCATGGTATTCAGTCCTTTTTCGAGGGGGATCGCCCAGGCGGGCGGAGTTCTTCCAGTATAGAGAGGATTTCGCTCGTTGCTCGGTCCACGTCGTCATTGACGACGACGCGCGTAGCAATCGCATGGCCTTTCGCCAGTTCGTGCGGTGCGCTCGAAAGGCGCTTTTGCACGTGCTCTTCGGCGTCGCCGCGACCCCGGAGTCGATCCTCGAGTTGTTCCATCGAAGGAGCGACGACGAGAACGACCACGGCCGAGGGATCGTGCGCGAGGACCTGCTCGGCGCCCTGGACCTCGATCTCGAGCAGCACGTCACGATCACCGGCCGCGGGACGCGGTGTGCCGTAGAGGTTGCCGTGGAACTCGGCCCATTCCAAGAACGCGTCGTCCTCAATGGCCTTCTCGAACGTCGCTCGATCAACGAAGTGGTACTCCGTACCGTCCTCGGTGTCGCGCACTGGTCGCGTCGTCCAACTCTTGGAGAGCCATAGTCGTTCGTCCGCGTCGACCAGTCGTCGAGCCAGAGTGCCTTTGCCAACGCCGCCGGGACCGATGAGAACCGCAATGAAGGGTTCAGCGGACAAGGGCTCGGAACAGTTCGGCGCGCTGCTTGGGACCGAGACCCCGAATCCTTCGGGTCTTGGCGATCGACGCGTTGTTCATGATCCGTTCGGCCTTCACCTCGCCGATGGCCGGCAGCGCACTGATGAGGTCGTAGGCGCGCATCTGCGCCACGCACTCCTCACGGGCCGCGAGTTCGAAAAGTTCCTCGAGCGATAGCTCACCGGACTTCACCTGACGCTTGACTTCGGCGCGGCGCCGACGGTTCGCGACCGCTAAACGCGATGCCTCTACACGCTGTTCTTGCGAGAGGTTTGGCGGAGTGGGAGTCACGATGTCAGATTAGTCCCCTGGGCCGACTTTTGTTCAGGCCAATGCCTGATTGAGATCATCACGCCAACGACGCGCCGAGTCGCGCAGTGCCGCGCGCTCCGGACCGGTCTGCAGAACGGATCGTGCAACATTCACAAGCACGGTGTCCTTAGGACAGCGAGCGAACAATCGCGCAACGTCCTCCGCACTTCCCCCCTGCGCACCGACGCCCGGCACCAGAAATGGACCTCCCAGATGTGCCAGATCGAACTCCGGGGCGTCGCGCGTCGCGCCTATCACGACGCCCAATGATCCGAGTCCGTCCTCGCGATTGTTCAGTTCCGCGACACTGCGAAGCACGAGGTCCTCGACCCGTTCGCCTTCGGGGGTGCGCGCTCGTTGGAGGACGCGCCCTTCCTTGTTCGACGTCGCCACGAGGACGAACACGCCGCGCGCGTTTTCCTGAGCGAGGCTGAAGAGCGGCGCGAGTGCGTCGACACCGAGGTACGGACTCGCCGTCACCGCGTCGACGCACAGCGGAGAGCGCTCGGCCAACCACGCCTCGGCGTAGCCGGCGTTCGTCACCGCGAAGTCGCCGCGCTTCGCGTCGGCGACGACCAGCACGTCGGCGTCGCGCGCGTCGGCGATGAGTTGCTCGAGCACGCGGTAGCCCTCGGATCCGAAACGCTCGAAGAAGGCGACCTGCGGTTTGATGGCGCAGGCGGTGCCGACGACGGCCTCCAGGGTCGCGCGCGAGAAGAACTCCAATCCCTCGACCGTGTCCGTGCGGTCCCAGGACTCTAGTAACTCTCGACTGGGGTCGACGCCGACGCACAGTGGGCCGAGGGCCCGAATCCGATCACGCAGTCGCGCACCGAAGGTCTCATCCATGGACCGCTCCCACCATGTCGCTCACTCGAATCACGTCGTGTCGTTGCATCCAGCGCGCCAGCCCCTGCTGGACCAGCCACGGGGCACGCGGATTGGCGAACGTCGCCGTGCCCACCTCGACCGCGTTCGCGCCGGCCATGATCATCGCGACGGCGTCCTCACCGCTGCTCACTCCCCCGACGCCCACGATTGGCGTGTCGGGGAAGGCGGCCCGACATTCGAAGACGCAGCGCAGCGCGACCGGCAAGATCCCCGGTCCACTCACGCCGCCCCCACCGTTACCGAGAGACGCTCGTCGCTGTTCGATGTCGACGGCGAGTCCGAGCACGGTGTTGACGAGCACCAGTGCGTCGGCGCCGGCGTCGATCGCCGCGCCGGCGATCTCCACGAGGTCCGGCGTGTTCGGACTGAGCTTGATCCACAGCGGCAGTTCGGCGCTCTTCGACGCGCGAACGATCGCCGCGGTCGCGAGCGCCGAGTGCGCGAAGATCGACGAACGACTCTCGAGGTTGGGACAGCTCGCGTTCACTTCCAGGGCCACGACGTGGGCGCCACGCATCGCTTCGGCCGCTTGAGCGAACTCCGCGACCGTGCGACCCCAAATCGACGCCACGACGTCGCACCCTCGCCGTTCCAGGTCCGCCAGATCACGCGCGCGCCACGCCGCCACACCGGGGCCCTCGAGCCCGACGGCGTTGAGCATGTGTTCGCCCGAGTGGCTCACGCGCGGCGCGGGGTTGCCCTCCCACGCGAAGGCGGCGAGTGACTTTACGACGACCGCGCCGAGCGCGCGAAGGTCGCCGTAGCCGGCGAGTTCGTCGCCGTAGCCCGAGGTCCCGGCGGCCGTCAGAATCGCCGAACGCAACGCCACGGCGCCGACGGTGGTCGAGAGATCGCTCATCGGTGCAGTTCCTGGAGCGACACGACGCGCCAGCCCTGCGAGCGGGTGTCGGCGATCCCCTTGGCGGCCGCCAGGCCCGCGCTGATCGTCGTGAGACACGACACCGCGTGCACGATGCAGGCACCGCGAATGAGCGCGCCGTCGGCGCGGGCCCCACTGCCCGAGGGCGTGTTGATGACCAGCTGCACCTCGCCCGTGGCGATCATCGACACGGCGTCCACGCCCATGTCCGCTAATCCGACCTTGCCCACCAACGTGTCGACCACCACGCCGTGGGCGCGCAGGTAACCGGCGGTGCCGACGGTCGCGGCAAGCGTGAAGCCCAGGTCAACCAAGAGACGCGCGAGCTCGAGTCCCTGGACCTTGTCGCGATCGGCGAGGCTCATGAAGACCTGACCGTGGTCCGGCAGACCGGTGCCCGCGGCCAATTGCGCCTTCGCGAAGGCGATGCCGAAACTCTCACCCACCCCCATGACCTCGCCGGTCGAGCGCATCTCGGGGCCGAGCACGGTATCGACGCCGGGAAAGCGGTTGAAGGGCAGCACCGCTTCCTTCACCGACACGTACGCCGGCACTGGGGTCGCGGCGGGCACGACGCCCTGGTCGACCAGGTCACGCAGCGTCTGGCCCATCATGACGCGAACGGCGACCTGGGCGAGCGCCACGCCGGTCGCCTTGGCGACGAAGGGCACCGTGCGCGACGCGCGAGGGTTGGCCTCGAGCACGAAGACTTCGTCGTCTTTCACTGCGTACTGCACGTTGATCAGGCCGACGACACCCAGGCCCTCCGCGATCTTCTTGGTGTGTGCGTGCAACGCCGCGAGCACCGCGTCGCTCAAGGTCTGGGGCGGCAGCGCGCAGGCCGAGTCTCCGGAGTGCACGCCGGCCTCTTCGACGTGCTCCATCACGCCCGCGATGAAGACGTCACCGGCCCGGTCGCGTACGGCGTCGACGTCCACCTCGATCGCGTCCTCGAGGAAGCTGTCGATCAGGATCGGCCGACTCTGGGAGACGCCGCCTTCGCGAGCCAGTGATCCGTGCTGGCTCGTCAGGTCCTTCATCACCCGCTCGAGTGACGCGTCGTCGTAGACGATCTCCATGGCGCGTCCGCCGAGCACGTAACTCGGTCGCACTAGGACCGGGTAGCCGATCCCGCGCACGATCGCCTTCGCGTCGGCCAGGTTCAGCGCGACGTCGCCGGGCGGTTGACGCAGACCCAGCGACGTACAGATCGCCGACCACTGCTCTCGATCTTCGGCGGCGTCGATCGAGGCGACGGGCGTTCCCAGCACCAACGCGGGGTCGATGGAGTGCGAAAGCTTGAGCGGCGTCTGTCCGCCGAGTGACACGATCACGCCGAGGACGCGCGCGCCGTCGACGCACGCGGCCTGCTCGGCGGCCACGACCTCGGCGACGTCTTCGGGTGTGAGCGGCTCGAAGTACAACCGGTCCGAGGTCGAATAGTCCGTCGAGACCGTCTCGGGATTGCAGTTCACCATGATCGTCTCGTACCCCATGTCGCGCAGGACCAAGGACGCGTGCACGCAGCAGTAGTCGAACTCGATGCCCTGGCCAATTCGATTCGGGCCCGAACCGAGAATGATCACCCGGTCGCGCGCCGACGCGCGGACCTCGCTCGTATCTTCGTACGTGCTGTAGTGATACGGCGTCGACGCCTCGAACTCCGCGGCGCACGTGTCGACGGTCTTGAACGTCGTGACGACGCCCGCCGCGCGACGAAGCGCCGTGACGTCCTCAGTGGCGCGTGCGCACAGGTCAGCGATCTGAGGATCGGAGAACCCCCATTGTTTGTAACGCCGCCACTGACGGGCGCTGAACTCCTCCAGCACGACGCCGGGACTCAGTTCGCGCTCGCGCTCGATGATCTCGCTCAACTGCTGGATGAACCAGCAGTCGATGCCGGTGCGATGAACGACGTCCTCGATCGACGCGCCGCGCCAGAGCAGTTCGTGCAGCGCGAACAGCCGCTCCGGTGTCGCGACGACCGAACTGTGCCAGAGCCGCTCGAGGTCGAAGTCCACGAACTCCGAGTGGCGTCCGAGCGCGAACCCGGCGCGACCCTGTTCGAGGGAGCGAACGGCCTTCTGGAGCGATTCGGCGAAGTTTCGACCAATGGCCATCACCTCGCCTACCGACTGCATTCTCGTGCCGAGTTCGGCCGTCGCGCCCGGCAACTTCTCGAAGGCCCAGCGCGGGATCTTCGTGACCACGTAGTCGATCACCGGCTCAAAACTGGCCGGGGTCACTTCGGTGATGTCGTTTCGAATTTCGTCGAGCGTATAGCCGACGGCCAATCGAGCGGCGATCTTCGCGATCGGGAAGCCGGTGGCCTTGGAGGCCAGCGCGCTTGAACGACTGACCCGGGGGTTCATCTCGATGACGAGTCGCTCTCCCGAGGCGGGGTCGACCGCGAACTGCACGTTGGATCCCCCCGTTTCCACTCCCACGCGTCGCAGGACCGCGAAGGCGTCGTCGCGCATCTCCTGGTACTCGACGTCTGAGAGGGTTTGGATGGGCGCGACGGTAATGGAGTCGCCGGTGTGGACCCCCATGGGATCGAAGTTCTCGATACCGCACACGACGACACAGTTGTCCGCGTGGTCGCGCATGACTTCGAGTTCGAACTCTTTCCATCCGGCGACGGAACGCTCGACCAGGATCTCTGAGACCGGTGAGGCCGCGATCCCCTCGCCGGCAAGGAGGCGCAGTTGCGCTTCATTGTGGGCGATGCCGGTACCTGATCCGCCCAGGATGAAACTGGGGCGAATCATCACGGGCCAGCCGATGTCCGACGCGACGTCAAACGCCTCGTCCACGCTGCGCGCGAATCCCGATTCGGGCACGGCCAGACCGATGTCGGCCATCGCCGACTTGAAGAGGTCACGGTCCTCGGCGGTCGCGATCGCGTCCGGTCGTGCGCCGATGACTTCGACGCCGAAGCGTTCGGTGACACCGCGTCGAACGAGCTCCATCGTCAAGTTGAGCGCCGTCTGTCCGCCCAAGGTTGGGAGCAGCGCGTCGGGGCGTTCGCGTTCGATGATGTCGGTGAGGACGTCCGCGTCCAACGGTTCGACGTAAGTGACGTCGGCCGTCGCCGGGTCGGTCATGATCGTGGCGGGATTGGAGTTCACCAGGATCACTTTGAAACCCTCGGCGCGCAGAACTTGGCAGGCCTGGGTGCCCGAGTAGTCGAATTCACAGGCCTGGCCGATGACGATCGGACCGGAACCGATGACCATGATCGAGTGGATATCGATGCGCTTCGGCATTACACGCCCGTCGTCGCGCCGTCGCGTAGGGCGTCGTCGAATCGTTCGAAGAGGTAACGCGCGTCGTGAGGTCCCGGGCCGGCCTCGGGGTGGTACTGCACGGAAAAGCACCGTTCGCTCGGCGCCGACACGCCCTCGATGACCCCGTCGTTCAAGTTCACGTGGCTGACGACGCCGCGCACCAGTGAGTCCGGCTCGACCGCGTAATTATGATTCTGCGCCGTGATCTCGATTCGTCCAGTCGCCAGGTCACAGACCGGGTGGTTGCTGCCGTGGTGTCCGAAGGGGAGTTTGAACGTGCAACCGCCGAGGGCTTGGGCGAGCAATTGATGACCGAGACAGATGCCGAAAATCGGGACAGTGCCCAACAACTGCTCGAGCACCCGAACCTGTTCGCCGAGCGCCGCGGGGTCCCCGGGGCCGTTGGACAGGAACACGCCATCGGGGTTCAAGGAACGAATCTCCTCGGCGCTGGTCGCGGCCGGCACGACGCTGAGGCGAAATCGCTTCGCGAGTTGGTGCACCATCGTCGTCTTGATGCCGTAATCCAGAGCCACCACGTGGTGCGCACCGGCTCCGCGCGTATAGATCTCGCTCGTCGAAACCCGGCCGACCATATCGGTGTTGTCAGTGCCGAGCGCCGTTCGAGCGGCCGCGGCCACGACCGAGGGATCACCGTGGCCGAAGGCGCCCGGCAGAGCGCCGTGCGCGCGAAGGTGACGGGTCAGCCGGCGGGTGTCGACACCCACGATCGCCGCGACGCGGTGCTGGCGCAAGAAGCCCTCGAGCGGTCCCACCGATCGCCAGTTGGAGGGTACGTGCGAGAGCTCGCGCATCACGACGCCCTGGCACCACGGGCGCAACGACTCGTCGTCGAGCGGCGTGACACCGTAGTTGCCGATGTGTGGGTACGTGAAGCTGATGATCTGTCCGGCGTAACTGGGGTCCGTGATGACCTCCTGGTAACCCGAGAGGGCGGTGTTGAAGACGAACTCACCGCTCGTGAAGCCCTCGTCGGGCAGGTGACCGGCGGCGTAACCCTCGAAGGTGGCGCCGTCGTTGAGCACGAGCACGGAGGGTTGACGGATCACGTGAGGCGACCCTCATCGACAACGAGGCGTCCCTTGGCAATGGTTGAGCGCACGCGACCCGACATGGCCCGACCGTCGTACGGGGTGTTCATCGAACGACTCTCGAGAGTGTTGCGATCGACGCGCCAGCGCGCTCCCGGATCGAAGACCGTGACGTTGGCGTCGTCGCCAGCGACCATCGACCCACCGTGCGCGCTGTGTCGCACACGAACGTCACTACTGCGCAGTTGCGCGATTCGCGCCGGGCCACGGCTGAGGACCTGGAAGAAGGTCCTCGGATCGGCCGTCGGCCCGAGGGCTTCGAAGGTGAGAGCGGCGCAGTGCTCGAGCCCGAGCATCCCGGCCGGTGCCTCGTCGAAGGCGAGGTCCTTCAGTTCGGGCGCGTGGGGCGCGTGATCGGTCGCGACGGCGTCGATCACCCCACGACGCAGGGCGTCGCGTAACGCCTCGACGTCACTGGTGGCGCGCAACGGCGGATGGACCTTGAAGATCGGGTCGAAGTTGGCGCAGGCGCTCTCGTCGAGCGTGAAGTGGTGCGGCGCGAGTTCGAAGGTGACCGGCAGACCCTCCTCGCGAGCACCGATCACCATCTGGATGGAGCGACTCGTCGAGAGGTGCAGGAAATGCAGCGGCGCGAGGGTCAGGCGAACAAGTTCGATATCGCGCAACACCATCAGCTCTTCGGCCAACGCCGGACGTCCAATGAGGCCGAGGCGGCCACTGAGGGCCCCTTCGTTCATCGTTCCGCCAGCGGCCAACCGTTCGTCCTCGCAGTGCTGGGCGAGACGGACACCGAGGGGTTTGGCGTACGTGAGGGCGCGTCGCATCACCGACGGGTCTTGCACGCCGACGCCGTCGTCCGTGAAGAGTCGAACACCGAGGGCGGCCATCTCGGCCATGGGCGCGAGCGACTCACCTCGACGCTCCTTCGTTATCGCCCCGGCGACCGCGACGTCGAGCGCCGTACGAGCGCCGCGTTCGAGCACGTAGGAAACGAGCGCGACGTTGTCGAGAGCCGGCTCGGTGTTGGGCATCGCGACCAGCGCGCAGTAGCCCCCCAGGGCGCCGGCCCGTGCGCCACTCTCGATCGTTTCGGCGGCTTCGCGTCCGGGCTCTCGAAGGTGCGCGTGCAAGTCCACGAAGCCCGGTCCCACCCAGCAGTCGCGCGCGTCGAGCTCGTGGGCGTCGCTCGGGGCGTCGATCGTCGCGGCGACCTCAGCGATCCGACCCGCGACGATCAGGACGTCGGCGACGGCACTGGAGTGCTCGCCGACGACGAGCCCCTGACGGATGATGATGGCACTCATAGTGTCTGCCCCTCCCCCGATCCCGCGACGCTCAGGTACAACACCGCCATTCGGATCGGTACGCCGTTGCTGACCTGTCGCTCGACGACCGCGCGGCTCGAATCGACGACGCGCGAATCGATTTCCACGCCGCGGTTCATCGGACCAGGATGCATGATCAAGGCCTCGGGTTTCATCAGTCGTGCGCGCTCGACCGTCAGTCCGTTGGTGAAGGTGAACTCATCCAGGCTGGCGACGAACGCACCCGAACCTCGTTCGCTCTGAAGTCGAAGGAGGCCGACGACGTCGGCCCACGCGAGCGCCTCGTCGAAGTCATGCACCACCGTGACGGGCCAGGTCGCGACCTCCTCGGGTAGCAGGGTGCCCGGAGCACAGAGGCGAACCTCAGCGCCGAGAGTGGCGTAGGCCGCGACGTCACTACGAGCGACTCGGCTGTGGCGGATGTCGCCCACGATCAAGATTCGTAGACCTTCGAACATCGCCGCCCCGGACTCGAGGCCGGTCGTGTCGTGGCGCTCGCACAAGACCTGTCGAACCGTGAAGGCATCCAATAGTCCCTGAGTCGGATGCTGGTGTTGACCATCGCCACCGTTGATGACTCGCACGTGCGGCACGTAGCGGCTGACCTGGAGCGCGGCACCGCTCGAACGGTGACGCATCACCACGGCGTCGATGCCCAACGCGTCGATCGTCGCGATGGTGTCACGCAGCGACTCACCCTTCTTGACGCTGCTCGACGCCACCGCCAACGAGAGGACGTCCGCGCTGAGTCGCTTCGCCGCGGTTTCGAAACTGAGCCGGGTGCGCGTCGACTCTTCGAAGAAGAGCGAGGCCACCACGCGGCCCTTGAGGGCGGGCACCTTCTTGATGCTCCGACGATTCACCTCGACGAACGATTCGGCCGTGTCGAGGACTTCGACCATCGCTGCCTTGGAGAGCTCGTCGAGCGAGAGGAGGCTGCGACCCCGGATGGACTCGATCATGACCCTTCCCTCGTGCCGATCCACACGCCCTCGAGCGTGGCGACAATGGCTTCATCCTTGGACGTCGGGAGATTCTTGCCGACGTAGTCGGGGCGGATCGGCAATTCGCGATGACCGCGGTCCACCAACACCGCGAGTTGCACCGCGCGGGGTCGGCCCCAGTCGGAGAGCGCGTTGAGCGCGGCGCGGATGGTTCGGCCGGTGAAGAGAACGTCGTCCACGAGCACGACGGTGCGATCGGTGAGGTCGTGGTCGATGTCCGTCGCCGATGACGTCGGTAAGGGGTTGCGCGACAGGTCGTCGCGGTAGAACGAGACGTCGAGCACTCCGGCACTGACCGATTGTCCCGAGACCTCGGTGAGAATCGACGCGAGCGCAGACGCGGGCGCCGTACCGCCCGTCTGCAGTCCGATGATCGAAAGTGACGCCACGTCGTGATTGCGCTCGACGATCTCGTGTGCCATGCGACGCACGGCGCGCGTCACGTCGTCGGTCGTCATCAGCTGGCTCTTCGCAGTGAACGCCAGGCCGCGTGTTCGCGCCTGGCGTTCGTCCTCGTTGCCCATCGCTCTCCCGTCGTACGAGCCTCACTGGACCCGCTTCACGACGACCCCGTACCTTGCTCATGTGAGCCTGTGTCCGGGCCGTGTTGTCTTAATGAATCGTGTTCATCGTAGTCGTTGTGGACGCCACAAACGTTGAGGACCCGGCGATCCGTACTGAGAACAGCCGTGCCGAGTCGGTCGCGAAACAGCGTTCGCTGGGGAATCGGTCTCCTCGAACTACGGAATGTGAGCACGAATCGTACGAAACTCGGTGCCACGAAGTGCACCGTCGAGATAATCCACGAGCGAACCGACGAAGGTTGCCCGCGCACGACGTGGTGGTGGACCACGACAGATCGGGTCTAAAATTTCTTCAATGGCGGCTCGCACCAAGACCACGTTCAGGATCAATGTCGGCCTTTTCCTCGCCGAATTGATTTGCGTACCGGCCTTCATCTTCGAAATGAAACGCGCGCTCGGCGGCAACACACTTTCGTGGGCCTACGTCTTTGAGTGGCCGCTACTCGGCCTCTACGCGGTGTACATGTGGCACAAACTGCTCCAGGAAGAGCGCGGCGACGGTTCCCGACACCCGGTCGTATTCGACGACGAGGACCCCAAGCTCGACGCGTGGAACGCGTACCTCGCCTCCGTGCACCAGAGCGATCAATCGGCCTCGCCGGACAAACACGACGTTTGACGCTGATGCGTCCTCGACGCAGATCAGCGACTCGCTCAGTGCACGCCGGACTGATGGAGCAGGCTCAATAGTTCGCTTTCCGCCGAATGTTGACCGGCCCAGTTCGCGAGCGGCTCGTCGGGAATGATCCACGTGAGACGGCCGTGCGGCGTGATGATGAACATGAGGTCCGAGTGGATGCTCATCTTGTCCGTCGGTACCATCGAGACCCCGATGCCGTACGCGCCCCAGACCTTCTGGACCGAGTGCAGTGGCCCGGTCACGAAGTAGAAGTCCTTCACGCTTTTCAGACCATGAATATCGATGAAGTGATTTACGTTGGCCAGGGTCTCGTGGTACGGATCAGCCGCGACCGCAACGATGTCGAGTTTGGCGCCCGGTGAAAGGTCGCTTCGCACCTGACGCAATTGGGCCGCCAGGAGTGGACAGTCGGTCCAGCACTCGGGGTCGAGGAATGTGAGCAATGTGTAATGTCCGGCGTGCTCGTTCAATGAATAGGTCGTACCGTCTTGATCCGTGAGCGTGAAGCGTGGTGCGGGAGTATTGACCGACGACGCGGGACCATTCTGGGCGAGGTACAACGTACTTTCGGCCGACGCGCCCGAGGCCCAACTCATCGAGACGACCGAGAACACCAGCATCGCCGACGCGAATGACGCGACCACGGCGCCCGAACTCGAACGCATCTCGACCGGTAGCCGTCGGCGCAGCGCTGTCGGTGTCGCGCGCGCCGGACTCGCGCACCACGCCAGTAGCGCCATGGGGATCAAGGAGTTCACGTCCGTCGCGAGCCCTCCCCACAAGGGAACGTCCTGGGCCACCACCCAGAAGAAGAGGCAGCCGATCACGAACGCTCTGGTCGGCCATCGCAGATCCCGCTCGCTCGCGAGCCACAGCCCGACCGCACACACGCCCAGCCAGATGATGACCATGACGTTGAAGCCCCCGCCCAGGGTGCCGGCGAAGTCACCGAAGTGTCGCACGATCCACGCCAGTGCGTGTGGCTGTGGCGTCGCCGTCATGGTCGAGGTCATCACGGTCATCGCGTTGGTGTCGCCGCCGTGCCAAAATCCCCGCGACGGCAGACACTGCAACAGTGCGCCGACGGCGGCCAGCACGCTCAAACCCCGCAGCGTGTAACGCGAGAATCGTTCGGGGAAGTTCACCGTCGGCAACGCAAGCCATAAACCGGCCACGAGATAGAACAACGACGCGCCGGGCCAGCCGAACAGAATTGAGTTGGTCGATTGGAAGATTCCGCCCGCACCGTTGCCGACCAACCAGATAAGTCCGGCCCAGCCCACGGACACCGCGGCCGCGATCCGCCCGATCGTCGCGTTCGAGACGATCAAGAGGAGCCCGATGCCCACCTGTATCCACGCCGTGCCCACTGCCAAGGCGATCGGATGGTTGTTCCATATGCCGATGCCATCGAACATCAGCGCGTGTAGCCAACTCGGCGTGCCCGCGGCGGCCGGTGCGACGACGCCATTGGCCATGCCCAACGGCATCGACGCCTGGAACTGCAAAATCCCGTCGATGAGCCAGATGGCCCCGAAGGCCATGCGAAGGTACGTCCGGCTGCGCGCTTCGCCCAGTCCGCCCGCGGACAGATTGAAGGTGTTCACCCGGCGAAGGACGCTCGCGACGACCAGCATCACGAGGGCGATCGCGATGATCCACGACACACTGGTCTCGAAACCACTGTGACGAAAGAGTGACACGACGAGCGGATTGGTGCTCGAGAACGACGAACCACCCATACCCGGCATCCGTGGAACTCCCCTGTTCAGCTGAGTATGTGCTCAGCGATCGAAGATAACACTCCGTTGACGAATTTAGGCGACGCGTCGGTGGAGTACACCTTCGCCAGCTCGACGGCTTCGTCGAGGATCACGGCCTTGGGCGGCGCGTCCTGCATCATCATTTCGCCGACCGCCAACGTCATGACCAAGCGATCGACCAGGGCGATTCGATCGAGGGGCCAGTCAATGGAGAACTCGCTGATGAGCTCGTTGGCGCGAGACTCATTGAGCTCACTCGACCTCAGAAGTGCGAGCGCGTACTCGTCCGGTCGCAGATTGAGTTCTTCCACCACGACGAGGACCGGACGCTCCTTCATCGACGCTTCGTACATGATCTCCAAGGCGCGTTCGCGAGAGTGGTGCCGTTGGACACCGAGTTCGCTCACTTTAGGCCCGGGTCATGTATTCACCGGTGCGCGTATCGACCTTGATGAGTTCTCCCGGTCCCACGAACAACGGGACCTGCACGACGAGACCGGTCTCCAACGTCGCGGACTTGCGCGCGCCCGACACACGATCGCCCTGGATGCCCGGTTCGGTCTCGGTGATCGTCAACTCGACCGACGCCGGGAGTTCCACCCCGATGATCTCGTCGTCGTGGAGGATGAGCATGGCCTTGCCGGTCTCTTTGAGAAAGTTGGCCGCTTCACCGAGGCTCTTGGATGACACCGGCACCTGGTCGTAGGTCGACTGATCCATGAAGATGTAGTCGTCGCCGTCACGGTAGAGGAACTGGGTGTCGCGCTTGTCCATCATCGCCTGCTCCAGGCGTTCGTCCGATCGGTACGTGCGTTCGATGACGGCACCCGAACGGGCATTGCGCAACTTGGTGCGCACGAACGCGCCACCCTTGCCCGGCTTGACGTGTTGGAACTCGATCACCGTGAAGAGACCGTCGTCGAGCTTTATCGTGATGCCGTTCTTAATGTCCGACGTTGAAATTGCAGCCATGGGCGTGGGGACCTTTCGCGAATCGTGCGTTGCCTAGTCTAGGCAACGCGCTTCGGTGCCCGATTACGACGACGGTGACGTCAAACGCCGAACGGCGTCGAGCGCGAGTTCGTAGCTCGTGGCGCCGAATCCGGCAATGGAACCACTGACCGAACCGGCGAGCGTGCTGAGGTGACGAAAGGGCTCTCGCGCCGCGGGATTCGAGAGGTGGACCTCCACCTTTATTCCGTTGAAGGTGTCGAGGGCGTCGGCGAGGGCCCACGACGAGTGGGTGAGCGCACCGGCATTTATCACGATCGCCACGGCACTCTCGCGTGCGCCGTGCACCGCTTCGATGAGGTCGCCTTCGAAGTTCGACTGCACGTGTCGAACGCTGAAACCGGCGTCACTCGCGAGCTTCGTAAAGCGCTCGACGTGCTCGGCCAGCGTGGTCGTCCCGTAGATCTCGGGATTGCGCGTACCCAGTAAATCGAGGTTGGGACCCGACAACAGCAGAATCTCGTTACTCATTGTTCTCCTCGAAATCTCTCCAACACGTCGCCCACGAGTTGTGGGTCGACACCACTCACGGTCTCGAAGCCCTCGGCGCCCGCGAGCACGAAGGTCAGGTCGTGGTGCGCCTTTTTATCGTGCGCCATGGCTTCCAAGAGTGATGACGTTCGAAAGTCCTCGGGGACTCGACGATTGAGACCAAAAAAGTCCAGCACCTCGTCGTGTCGCACCACTTCGCTGTTGTCGACCCGACCCAACGCCTCCGCCAACCTGACGGCGAAGGCCAGGCCGATCGCGACCGCTTCACCATGGCGTAACTCGTCACCGTCGCGAGCCAGCGCCACTTTCTCGAGGGCGTGGGCCAACGTGTGGCCGTAGTTCAAGAGGGCGCGTCGGCCTCCCTCGTGTTCGTCGGCACTGACGATCGCGGCCTTCAATGTCACCGACATCACGATCAGGTCGTGCAGCGAGACGTCGTTCAACTCCGCGGCGAACCCACCTTCCAAGAGCCAACACTTCGCCACCTCACCGAGACCGCCGACGCGTTCGCGTTCGGGCAGCGTGGCGATCGTCTCGAAGTCACACAACACACCGATCGGCTGGTGAAACGCGCCGACGAGGTTCTTGCCGGAACGCAAGTTGACGCCCGTCTTCCCGCCAATCGCGGCGTCGACCTGGCCGACGAGCGACGTCGGTATCTGCACGAGGGCAATGCCGCGAAGGTACGTCGCCGCCGCGAATCCCACGAGGTCGGTCAAGGCACCGCCGCCGACGCCGACGAGCACGTCGTGGCGCGACAGTTCGAACTTCGCGACCTCCTCGAGAAGACCTTCGAGCACGTCGAGTGATTTCGCGACTTCGCCGTCGGGAACCGTGAGCACGTGTTGTTCAATGCCGCTCGTCATTTGGAACCACGGTTGCGCGGCAATCGTGGGGGTGGTCACAATCAACGCGACGCGGGCTCGCGACGCGCGCGCGGCGATCAGCTCGGCGAGTTGCTCTCGTGCGCCGTCGGCGAGGACTACGTCGTAGCTCCGTTCCCCTAGTTCGACACCCACGTTCATCGCGTCAACCTACCGACTTCACGCGTGACGCGCGCGATCACTTCGTCGAGTGATGCTGAAGTGTCGATCCGGGAACGCGAAACTTCGCGGTACCACTCGACTCGATCGCGCCGAAGCTTCGCGAGTGCTTCCGCTGGTCGCTCGGCCAGCAGCGGTCGCTCGACGTCACCGAGTCGCGCGAGTATTACCTCGTCGTCACAGTCGAGCCACAGCGTGAACTCGTGCGCCAGGTCCTCTCGCGCGTCCGGCGAACAGACGATGCCGCCGCCGGTCGCGATGACCGCGTCGGTCGCTTCATCGAGCGCCGCTCGCAACGACTCGAGTTCACGCGAACGAAAATCGATCTCGCCGGCCTCACGCAGATACTGCGCCGCCGCCACGCCCGTGGTGGTGGCGAGAATGTCGTCGGTGTCGACGGCCTCGCAGTGCCAGAGCGAAGCGAGCGCTCGAGCGACCGTGGTCTTTCCGGTGCCGGGGAGACCGACGAGGATGAGGCGGCTCACGGTTAGCCGGGACGAGCGGCCGATGAGGTCGAACCGAGATTCGCGATGTACGACGCGTGGTTTCGCGCGAACTCCTCCACGGAGTCGCCGCCGAACTTTCGTAGGGCCTCGTTGGCCAGGACGAGTGCCATCATCGCTTCGCTCACGACACCGAGCGCCGGGACGGCCGTCACGTCGGTGCGTTCCTTGAACGAGACCGCGCTCTCGCGCGTCACGACGTCCACCGTCTCGAGCACCGGTCGATTCAGCGTCGAGAGTGGCTTCATCGCTACCTTGGCGATGATCGGCGCGCCGGAAGAGATCCCCCCTTCCGTGCCACCCGCGTGATCGGTGCGCCGAATGTAGCCGCCGCCTTGGTCGAACGAGTCGTCCACGGCGATGGCGTCGTGCGCGACACTGCCGCGCTGGGAGGCCTGGGAGAATCCGTCCCCGATCTCGACCGCCTTCACCGCCTGAATGCTCATGAGTGCGCCGGCGAGTAGTCCGTCGAGTTTGCGATCCCAGTGCACGTGGCTGCCGAGTCCCACCGGCACTCCGTAGGCGATGACTTCGACGATGCCGCCGAGTGAGTCGCCGACCTTCGCGGCGGCCTTGATCTCGAGGACCATGGCTGCGGAACTCTCGGGATCGAAGCAGCGAACCTCATTTTCGTCGACCGCGTCGAGGTCACTCGGGAGCGGTCGCACGTCACTCGGCGTAGCGGCCTCGCCGATTCGAATCACGTGACTCACGATCGCCACCCCGATCGTGGAGAGCAGCGCCTTAGCGAGTGCACCGGCCACGACTCGTGCCGCGGTCTCTCGGGCGCTCGCTCGCTCCAACACGTCGCGCGCGTCGTCGAAGTTGTACTTCTGCATGCCGGCTAAATCGGCGTGACCGGGCCGAGGTTTCGTTTGCTTTTGTGCCGGCGTGCCCGGGGCCGCGGACATCTCTTGTTCCCACTTGGGCCATTCGGAGTTCAAGATCTCGACCGCGACCGGCGAGCCGAGTGTGCGCCCGTGGCGCACGCCCCCGATCAGTCGTAACTCGTCTCGCTCGAATCGCATTCGAGGTCCGCGTCCGTAGCCGAGACGACGGCGAGCCAACTCGTCAGCGATCTCTTCGACGCCAATATCGAGTCCCGCGGGTAGTCCTTCGACGATGACACTGAGGGAAGGACCGTGACTCTCTCCGGCCGTAAGGAAGCGCAACATCTGGTAATTCTAGAACGACGCGCGGGCGTCCTTACTCTTTGGCGTAGAAGGGATTCTCTCCCGAGGCGTGGTCCGTGACGTCGATGACACCGGTCAGTTCCGGAATGGCTTCGATGAGTTGGGTCTCGATGCCCTGGGACAGCGTCAAACGACTCATCGCGCAACCCTGGCAGCCGCCGGAGAGCTTCAAGTACGCGACCTTCTTCTCTTCGTCGAGCGCGATCAGGTCGGCGCGACCACCGTGTGAGGCGATCGCCGGATTGACACTGGATTCGAGGACTTCGATCGCCAACGTCGCCAGAGGGCCTTCAATACCCAACGCGAGAATGTCGGCCGGTACGCCGGGGTTCATCTCTTCGGGCGTCGGTGCGTTCGGGTTCACGAGGACCAGTCCCCCGCCGCCTTCGTTGGCGAACTCCAGGCGGCTCCCGCGCAGACGTTCGACGCTCTTCAGTGGCACCACGATCGTCACGCCGCCGTCGCTCCCGATCGCGGCGCCCTCAGGGGCGTCGGCGCGGTCCGAGAAGTAGAGGTCGTAGGCGTAGCCGGCGCCGCGGGTGCCGGTGACCTCAACGTAGAGCGCGAGCGTCTCCGAATGCTCCTCGGCGTTGAGGGCATCGAGCACGACATTTCGAGCCTCGTCGGTCAGTGTCAGAACTTCAAATGTATCGACGGTAGTCATGTCCCAAGTGTAGGGGTCCAACGCTGGCATTTACACGAAGTAAGTTCTCACTGTGAGTTCAATACCTTCTGACACCCACGAGTGGATCAGCTTTGAAGATACGAAGCGCCAACGCACGTGGATGTTCGACGTCACCTTCCTCGAGAGCAATTGGAAGTGCATCTTCGGGGCCGGGTGCCAGGGCGTGCTGACCGAAGCCACCCCCGAGCTCGTCCAGGGCTGTTGTAGTTACGGAGCGCACTTCTCGGACGAAAAGGACCAGCGGCGGGTGGAAAAAGCGGCGAAGCGCCTGACCGCCGACCAGTGGCAGTTCAAGTCCAAAGGTCGTCAGGGTACGACGCGCGTGAAGAAGAACGGCGAGATCGTCACCCGGCTCGTCCAGGACGCGTGCATCTTCCTCAATCGCCCCGACTTTCATCGCGGACCGGGATGTGCGTTACACGTCATGGCGATCGACAACGAGGAGAGCTACATCCCGTTAAAACCCGAGGTCTGCTGGCAGCTGCCGCTTCGACGCGACGACGAGGTCGAAGACGACGGACACGTCATCACCCGCATCTCGCAGTGGAACCGAAGCCACTGGGGCGCCGGCGGCGCGGATTTCCATTGGTGGTGCACCGAAGACCCGAACGCCTTCGTCGGCAAGGACCGCGTCGTCGACTCGATGTCCGAAGAGCTGGTCGCGATGGTCGGTCAACACGTCTACGACCAATTACGGGCCTACATGGACAAGCGCTCAGCACAGCCCAAGGGCACCCGACTTCCCCACCCCGTTATGCGAAAGCGGGCTTAACTCTCGGCGGCGAGGGGGTCCTCTTCATTGAACGACGTTCGGGGCAACGAACCCAGAATCTCGTCGTAACGGTCCTCTTCGGCGAGACACCACTCCGCGTGGACGTCTTCGGGCGCGGCGCCACATTCCACACAGGTGGTGGCGCGGGGGCCGGTCGAGCGTTTGAGTTCGCGAGCTTCAACAAACCGACGATGGCGGCCTTTTTTCACGTCCACTCCTCACTGGCCGCAGTCCATAACTGGCGGCGACCACAACCCAGGAGTACTGAGCTGAGTTTCCATATTACCAACTCGATGCTCGCTCGAAGCCCCTATCATCGCGTTGTGAGCCCTGCCTTCGATCCCAATGAAATGGTGCTTCGGTTTCGCGAGCGGGCCGAAGCGGTCAAACGGCGGGGATTCCCGCCGGTCGAAGGACCGGAGCGTCAGCGCTTCATTGAGGCCGCCAACCTCGACTTCCAGGACTTCGCGATGCTGGGCGACGCGACGGCCACGCTCGAAGACGGCGTCTTGCGACTCGAAATCGACCTACGACCACCGAGTTCTTAGGACCTTCTTAACTCTGGGCCGCCGCCACGCGGGCCCGTGCCTCGGAGAACAGCGCCGCGCCGTCACTCAACGTCGTCAGCGCCTTCGCTCGATCGGCCGGCACCGCGATGGCGCTGTAACACTCAACCGCGGCGCTCGCGAAGTCCCGGTACGCCTCGTCGAGAAGATTCGTCGCTTGACGATCAGGCGTCGGCAGGGACGACTGCATCGAGCCGTCGTCGACGTAGAGCACGTTGCAGAACGTGTGAAGGTCATTGCTCGTCAGTGAGTGATTGCGGAGGTCCTTCGCGGAGCTCTTCACGTCCGAGAAAAGCGACCGGGCGTTACCCGTGAACCCACTCTGTTTCACCCACCCCGACATCGCCGTGCCCGCACTGATCGAGCCACACGCGCAGAGCAACAGGCCCGCCGCGAGCAGCGTCGCGACGCGTCGGATCACGCAGCGACCACCAGGTGCATTTGGCGACGTCCGCGTCGAAGTATCACGTATCGACCGTGCAGCAACTGCGTGGCCCGTACCTTCGCGCCGGCCTCGACGCGAACGTTGTTCACGTAGGCGCCGCCTTGCTCGACGTAGCGCCTCGCCTCAGCGAGCGACGTCGCGAGTTCGGCCCGCACCAAGAGTTCGGCGACGTCGATTCCGTCGTCCAGCTCACTGCGCGAGACCTTCGACGACGGTGCGTCGGCGACGACCTGCAATAACGTCACTTCGTCGAGTTCAGCAATCGTCTCGGCGAAGAGCGCCTCGCCGGCGCGCTCCGCGCGCAGCGCCGCGTCCTCGCCGTGCACCAAGGTCACGATCGCGTTGGCCGCGGCGCGTTGCGCTCGACGTTCTTGTGGAGCGGTTCTGGTCGCTTCGTCGATTTCGAGAATGGTCTCATGATCGAGGAAGGTGAAGAATCGCAGCATCGCCGGCGCCGCGACGTCATCGGCGTTCAAGAGGAACTGGTGCATCGCGAACGGCGACGTCATCGAGGCGTCCAGCCACACGTGCTCGTTTCCGCCCTCGGACTTGCCAAACTTCTGTCCGTCCGCGCGCAAGAGCAACGGCGTCGTCACTCCGTCGGCGTGGTGACCGGTGGCCTTACGTACGAGTTCGGTGCCGACCGTGATGTTGCCCCACTGGTCGGACCCGCCGAGTTGCAGCGTGCAGTCGTGATCGAGGTTCAATCGCAAGAAATCGTAGGCCTGCAACAGCATGTACGAGAACTCGGTGAAGGAGAGCCCCACGTCGTCTCGATCGAGCCGGCTCTTCACCGTGTCCTTGGCGATCATCTGGTTCACGGTGAAATGCTTGCCCACGTCACGCAAGAAATCGGTCAGCGACACCGTCGTGAGCCAATCGGCGTTGTTCAACAACAGGGCCTGCGTAGGGCCCGCGTCCTCGGAGAAATCGAGGAATCGTCCCAACTGCTCGCGAATCCCCACTAGGTTGTCGTCAATCTGCTCGATCGTGAGGAGGGGTCGTTCGACCGCCTTGAAGCTGGGGTCCCCGATCAGCCCGGTGCCCCCGCCGGCCAGCACGATGGGGCGATTGCCGGCTCCCTGGAGGCGACGGAGCGTACAGAGTTGCATGAGATGGCCCAAATGCAGCGATCGGGCGGTCGGGTCGAACCCGATATAGGCCGTGACGCCGCCCGAAGAGAGGCGGTCGAGCACCGCATCGTCCGTGGTCTGGTGCACCAGACCACGAAACTGCCAATCGTCACGTAGTTTCATCGACCCAGTCTACGAGGCGACGATGGCTACATAATTGCTCGCCCCGACGGAAAGTTGTCTTGCAACCAGAGGACGAACGAGTGCCACGCGCCCGTGACCTCGAGAATCCCGATGACGATCAAAAACACTCCACCGATTCGACCGATCGTGCGTTGGTGACGGCGTAGCCACGATGAGGCGGTGGACACCCACTCGGTCGCCAACGCGGCGACGACGAACGGGATGCCGAGTCCTAAGCAGTAGAAGAGCGCGAGGATCGAACCGCGCAGTGCGGTCGCGTCCGAATTCATCCCGGCGAGAGCCAGGATCGCCCCGAGGGTCGGACCGATACACGGTGTCCATCCGAGCGCGAACAGAAAGCCCAACGCACCGGCTCCGAGAATCGAGACCCGGGGCAGGTGATGGACTCGTCGTTCGGTGTTGAGCCACCTCGAGGGCCACCATCCGCCGAAGAACATTCCCAGCAAGATCGTGACCGACCCGAACACGATCGAGAGCCCTCGCTCGTGGTCCTTCAGTAGCGCCCCGAAACCCCCGAAGAGGGCACCCAAACTCACGAACACAATGGCGAATCCGAAGATGAAGGCGATCGCCCCGACGACCGCACGACCGCGTCCCGATCGCCCCTCGAGCGACCCGGCGGCGCCACTGAGGAACGCCAGGTATCCGGGCAAGAGAGGCAGGACGCACGGCGAGATGAACGAGACGAATCCGGCGGCGACCGCTATGGGCAAAGCGGCCAGCAGCGAACTCGGAAGGGTGGCGATCATTGCACACCGTCGAGCATGCTCTTCACTTTCTCATTCCACGCGTCGTGGAGCTGCACGTTCTCGTCACGAGACGGTACGTCGGCCACAATCACCGCCAGTCCGTCTCGACCCAGGGCCCCGTCGAGCGCGGCGCGTAGTTGGGACAGCGTCGTCACTCGCTGGCCCTCGTGACCGAAGGCGTTTGCGATCGCGACCAGGTCGTGCGGACGTGGTGTGCCGAAGAGTTGTTCGAAGCGGACTTCGTCGACCGAAGTGCGCTGGGAGAGAAACGAGAAAATCCCTCCCCCGTGATTGTCGGCCACGACCAAGGCGCACGTACCGCCCGCGTCACCCAGCCCGTCGACGAGCGCCGACACGTCGTGCAACATCGTGATATCACCGACCAGACCAATGGCTCGAGAGCCCGCGGCCACGCCCAGCGCGGTGGACACGACGCCGTCGATGCCGTTCACGCCTCGATTTGAATACGTGGGTGACGTGCGCGCCGGCGTCCACCACTCGACGTCACGCACCGGCATCGATGATCCGATGACCAGAGGAACGTCTCGTCGTGAACTCGCCTCGACCACACAACGTGCGACGGAGAGCTCGTGCAGCGTGTCATCCTCACGGTCCAACTTCGCCAGCCATTCACTGACGTGCGTCGAAGCCTCGCTCCAGAGTCGCAAGTACTCGCCGTCCGCCTTGGGTTCGCGCAGCGAATCGGGCACACCACGCACGCGAATCGTCACCAGCCGATCGGGATCGGACACGAATCCGGCCCCGTCGAAGGCAATGGTACGCACGCGCCAGTCGCGAAGGCGCTCTTGGAGCACCCGAGAAGCGGGCAGGCCCCCGAGACGGACGACCACGTCGGGCTTGACGCGCTCGGCGAATCGCGCGTCTCGTAGCAGTGGGTCGAAGTACGAGATCGTTCCGATCGCGGTGGCATCACCCACAACCGCCCAGTTCATCGAACCGCAGTCCTCGACCATTCGCGCCGACACGCCGTGACCAGCGACGCACAACACGCGAAGGTCTCGTAGATCGGCGATGCCTATCGCACTCGAGTGAGAGACTGGCGCCGGCGTCGAGGGTGAGGGCGCCGGGAGTTCGCGCGCTTCAGCGACGAGCGGCTCAACGAACGCGGCGTTCAGATGGACTGGACCGGGACTCGGTAGCTCCGTCGTCTCCTGCGTCGCACTGGCCCAGAGGCGCTGCGCGAGGTCTCGCCACGTTGACGCGTCGTCGGCGCGCGCGACGCCGGGATCCTCGAAGCGACGGACCATCTCGCCAAAGAGTTCGTGTTGATCGATCGTCTGGGGCGCGCCGACACCGTGAAGTTCGGGCGGACGATCGGCGGTGAGCACCAGGAGGGGCACGAAGGCCTGCGACGCTTCGGCCACGCAGGCGTGCAACTCCGCCGCGGCAGTTCCGCTCGTCACCACAATCGCGACCGGCTCTCGCGTGACGAGAGCACGCCCGAGCGCAAAGAATCCGGCGCTTCGTTCGTCAATTCGTACGTGCACACGTAGTTCGTGACGACTGGCGCACGCCAGAGCGAGCGGCGTCGAGCGAGAACCAGGACAGACAACCACGTCGCGAAGTCCCAACCGGATCCACTCGTCGAACAACGTCGCCGCGTACGTGGCCTGCACCTCGCTCGGGCTCGGTACGCTCTGTGGCAATGTCACTCCTCGGTATCCAACGTTGCGGCTCGGGCCCACCCCTCGTGTGGCTGCACGGCTTCACGCAGACCCAGGACTCGGCACATCAGTTTCGTTCCATTCTGGCAGGAACGTACGAGCTTCTGACTGTGGACCTGCCGGGACACGGCCGAAACGCTGGTATTTCGGCGTCGCTCGACGAGACCACTGACTTACTCGCCAACGTCCTCCCCCCCGATCCATTTATATTGGGCGGCTACTCCTTCGGGGCTCGTGTGGCACTCCACTTCACACTTCGCTACCCCGATCGCGTGCGCGCTCTGGTCGTGCTCGGCGCGACGCGCGGCATCCACGACCTCAGCGACCGCGAAGAGAGGCGACGAAGCGATGAAGCGCTCGCCGATCGAATCGAATCGATCGGCGCCGACGCCTTCCTCGACGAATGGCTCGCGCGAAAGATGTTCGCCTCACTGCCGAAGGACCCACTCGAGCGCGCCGCGCGAAGCACCGACGCCGCGGGACTGGCGAACTCGCTTCGATTCGCGGGAACTGGAACGCAGCGCTGGCTCGCGCCGGAACTCGCGTCCTTAGAAGTGCCGACCTTGGCTCTGGCCGGCGCCCTCGACCAGAAGTTCTCCCTCGAGGCGACGGCGATCGCCGAAGGAGCGGCCGACGCGAGCGCGCAGTTCGTCCCTGACGCGCACCACGCCGCTCACCTCGAGCAGGCCGAAGCAACGGCGGCGCTCGTCCAGGGCTTCACAGACCAATTCTGAACACGAGCACGACGGCGAGCAACGCGCCGAGTTGCAACTGGGCTCGCGCCGAATACTTCAACATCGGCAAGAGCTCTCGTCCGTTCTTGTTCGAGAACGCCAGGCGGACCGCAGGAATGTAGAGCAGGATCGCCACGATGCCGACCACGACGTGTCCGGCCCCGGCGATCGCGACCAACACGCCGAGCACGCACGTCGCGAACAGCCACGGCGCGTGTCCACGATTCATTCGCGCGGCCAACGTCTTCTTGCCGGAGGATCGATCGCCTTCGACGTCGCGCAAGTTGTTCGCTTCGAGCAGCGCACACGCCATGAAGCCCGTCGCGACGCCCAGCCACCACGACCGATTCGGCACGGTGAGGTGTTGGACGTAGGCGGTGCCGACCGTCGCCACAAGGCCGAAGTAGACAAACACGAATAGTTCACCGAAGCCGAAGTACCCGTACGGTCGCGGCCCCCCGGTGTAGAACCATCCGGCCAAGATCGCCGTGGCGCCGATCGCGACCAGCCACCACGAGGTCCTCGACGCGAGGAACAGTCCCGCCACACCGGCAAGCAAGAATGACGCGAAGGCGGCGTTTCGAACCCTCGACGAGGACACGAGCTTCGACGCCGTCAAACGAAAGGGTCCCACGCGCATCTCGTCAGTGCCGCGGATACCGTCGGAGTAATCGTTGGCGTAGTTCGTGCCGACTTGTAAGGCGAGGGCCACGATGAGACAGAGTGCCGAATTACCCCAGTTGATCGTGCGCGGTCGAATGAGCGCGACGCCCACGACGACCGGCACCATCGCCGCGGGCAACGTGCGCGGACGCGCCGCGAGCACCCAGCGCCGGAGCGGCCCGGGAGCCTCGCTCATGGACGCTTGGGAAACTTCGAAAAATCCGGCTGGCGGTGTTCGACGAAGGCGTTGCGACCCTCCTGGCCCTCTTCGGACATGTAGAAGAGCATGGTCGCGTCCCCGGCCAACTGCTGGATGCCGGCCATGCCGTCCTCGGCCGCGTTGAAGCCGGCCTTCAGCATGCGAAGGGCGATCGGCGAAAGAGTCAGGATCTGACGGCACCACGCCACGGTTTCGTTCTCCAGTTGATCGAGCGCGACGACGGTATTGACGAGTCCCCACTCCAGCGCTTGATTCGCGTCGTACTGGCGACAGAGGAACCAGATCTCCTTGGCCCGCTTCACGCCGATCGTGCGCGCCAGGAGCGATGACCCGTACCCGCCATCGAAGGACCCGACCTTTGGTCCGGTCTGGCCGAAGCGCGCGTTCTCCGCGGCGATTGAGAGGTCGCATACCAAGTGGAGGATGTGCCCTCCCCCGATGGCGTAGCCGGCAATTTGTGCGATCACCGGCTTCGGGAGTCGGCGAATCTGGATCTGCAGGTCGAGGACATTGAGTCGACCGACGCCCTGGCGCGCGACGTCGTCGTCACCGATGTACCCGTCGTCGCCGCGAATGCGCTGATCGCCGCCGGAACAGAAAGCGTCGGGTCCCGCACCGGTCAGGATGATCGCGCCGACCGTGACGTCGTCGCGAGCGAGTTCGAAGGCTCGTGAAAGCTCGAAGAGCGTCTGGGGGCGAAAGGCGTTGCGGACCTGGGGGCGATTGATCGTGATACGGGCGATCCCCTCGGCGGCCTCATAAATGACGTCGCCGAACTCTTCGCTGCGCTGCCACTGCGGAAGCGGCCAGGATCGGAACTCCTCGACGGGATCGATCGGTGAGCCTTGGATAACGGTTTCGGCCATGGCGTCTACGCTACCGTCCGCTACACGGGCGCCATCAGGACCCCGGGTGTCGCGCGCTCGCCCGGCCGGCGCACGTGAGCGACGAGTCGATCGGCCAACGTCGAGCGGACCGCCGCCATCGCCGGATCATCAAAACGATTCACACGCTGCAACGGATCCTCACCAAGAACGTAGAGCTCGCCCTCACTGCCGTCGTGGACCGTACCGGGTTGGTACTCGGTGTAGAGGTAGTCGTCGGTGACGACCGTTCGCACGTGCACGTCGACACCAAAGATCGACGAGTCCCATTCGGTGAACGTGGCCTCGAACGATCGGCGCTTGGCGTCATCGTCGTCGATCGGTAGGGCCGCGCCCTCGACCCACGTCGGCGCGGGCTCACCGGCGATCTCGAGGAACGTCGCCGCGAGCGAGACGAGGCTGACGGGTGCGTGCACGACGCTCGGCGCGGGCTCGCTCGAGCGCGCCGGGCGCCAGATCAGCGGTAGACGCATCAGACCGTCGACGTGATAGGGACCCTTGAAGAGCAGACCGAAGTCGCCCTGGAGCTCGCCGTGGTCGCTCGTGAAGATGACGTCGACGTCATCGCCCCAGCCCTTCCGATCGATGCTCGCCAGGACCCGCCCAATCGCCTCGTCGATCAGTTCCACTTCAACGGCGTTGAGCGCGTTCACCTCACGTACCTGGTCGGCTGTCATCGAAGCGGGCACCCACTTGGCCGGTGCTTCGTAGTTGCTCACGAAGCGTCCGTCGTACCAGGCGCGCCAGTGACGGGCCTTTTGATCGAGCAGTGACTCTCGTTCGTTCGCGCTCTGCGGGTAGTTCTGCGGCAGTGGTACGTCGCGCCACGGGACCCGACCGATCTCGGACTTCGGCGGGTCCCACGGGTGATGGGGATCGGGGAAGCTCATCCAACAAAACCAGTCCCGGTCGGCCTCTTGTTCCTCGAGCCAGCGGATCGTTCGATCGGCCACCCAGTCCGTGTGGTACCACTCGCGCGGCACCGGGTTGTACTTGACCTGCGGCGCGTGCGTGTCACCCCCGCCGGCGGCGTTCACGTTGAAGTCGGCATCGACCACTTGATAGAAGCCGCGCATCGCGTCGGGGTGTTCGTCTCTTATCCACTTGGCGTAGTGCAGCGCACCCATCACGCCGTGCGTCGCGAACTCCAGATAGTCGAAACCACGGTGCACGCCGCGACGTCCGTCGAACCAGTCCTGTTCGATCGTCGGGATACCGAGATTGGCGAGCGCGTTCTCGGCGTAGAGACCGAAGGGGTCCATGAAGGGTTCGAAGTGGGCCTTGCCGATGAGCGCCGTCGCGTAGCCCGCGTCGTGCAAGGTCTCAGCGACCGACGGTGCGTCGATCGCGAGCGGGACGCCGTTCATCCACGCCCCGTGTGTCGACGGGAATTGGCCCGTCAGCATCGACGAGCGCGACGGCATGCACACGACCGACGTGGGCTGAGCGCGTTCGTAACGAATGCCCTCACTCGCCAGTCGGTCGAGCACCGGCGTACGAGAAAGAATGCCACCATTGGCGCCGAGCGTGTCGTAACGCTGTTGATCGGTCGTGATGAACAGGATCTTGCGGCTCACGAAGCCGCCCGCGATACTTCGGCGAGACGCTGGATCTCTGCCAGCGCGCCCATGGTCCCTCCGGCGATGAGCAGCGCCAGCGTGTCGGGCAGTGCGGTCGTGGTGTACACGCACAACGAATCGTTGGCCGCAATCTCAATGACGTCGATGACTCCGAGGTGGAAAGAGTATTGCGGCGCCGTAATCCGGTACGCGAAATGTCGCGTCACGTCGTCGTTGCTGAGTATCTCCTCGGGAATCTCGAGGCCGGCGGCGGTCGTGATTACGCGTAGGTTGCCCTCCACCGTGCACGAGACGATGCCCGGGAACCACTGCGGGATGCTTTCGGGGCGGCGAACCACATTCCACACAGTGTCCGCATCGGCCGCAATCCTTCGTTCGTGACGTAGTGAGGCCACGGGTACCACCCCCAGTTGGTTCACCCTAGTTCTTAGACATATAGCCTGATTTTGTGCCCTCCCTGCTCGCGCTCGATTTCGAGCTCGGACCGGAACTCGAGCGCGCGATCCGCGATGCGGTGGACTCCTCGGTCGCGTTTTGCGTGGTGGATCGACGGACCTCGCCGCGCCGACGGATCGAAGAACTAGAACGACTCGGCGCCACCGCGGTGCGCGACCGCGACGGTGTGACCCAGTTGGCGAGTGGCGCTCCCGTCGATGAAGAGATCGGCCTCGTGATGTTGACCTCGGGTTCGAGCGGCGAGCCCAAAGCGGTCGAACTGACCTGGGCGGCACTTCGCGCGAGCGCCGAACTGACGCAGTCGACCGTTCGCGGCGACACGGCGCCCGTCTGGATGCCCTGTCTTCCGGCCTGTCACATCGGGGGCCTCGCCGTTATCTTGCGAGCGGTTCTCAGTGACGCCTCATTGCACTGGGGCGACGGTGAGGACCTCGAAGCCGCGGCGGCACACGGAGCGACGCACGTCTCGGTGGTACGTACCCAGCTGGCCCGTCACGACGTGAGCGGTTTTCACACGGTGCTGCTGGGTGGGGCGCGCCCGCCGACGGCACTGCCCGAGAACGTGATCACGACGTGGGGTATGACCGAGACCGGTTCGGGCGTCGTCTACGACGGCGTGGCCCTTCCCGGCGTGGACGTCGCCAGCGTCGACGACGAGATCTGCGTTCGCACCCCGACGCTCTTTCGCTCATACCGGAGTGGCCCTCGACCCAACGTGCTCGGCCCAGACGGTCGCGACGACTGGTTCCCGACGGGCGACGCCGGTGCGGTCGATGGTCAACGGGTGTCGGTGAAGGGTCGACTCGGCTTCGTCATCAATACCGGCGGCGAGAAACTCTGGCCCGAAGAGCTCGAAGCCGCGCTCGCCACGCTCGACGGCGTGCGCGACGTCGCGGTCACGGGCGTCGAGGACGTCGAGTGGGGCCAGCGCGTCGTCGCGCTGGTGGTGAGCGACGGCACGGAGTTCGACGAGCGAATCCGCGGCGTCGCCGAAGAACGAATCGGACCGTGGGCCAAGCCCAAGGAGATCCGCTACGTGGCCGCAATTCCTCGCACGACCAACGGCAAGATCCAACGCAACGCGCTCGGGAATCTCCACTAGGGCGAAGCATCGCGGACCTCCGTTGACGTCGCGTTCGCTTGCACTTAATGACCCGGACTGTTAGCGTTCGCCTATCGAACTCTGGTTGGGGACTCGAGCTTCTTTTAGGCGTTATCTCTTGGGTTACTGGCCAGACACGGTACCTACGAAAGTGACGTCACCATGACATCTGGCCCCTATGAACCCCAGCCCGAGGACCGCTTCACCTTCGGTCTCTGGACCGTCGGCAACCCCGGACGCGACCCCTTCGGCGTGGAAGTCCGCGAGCCACTCGACCCGGTCGACATCGTCCATCACCTGGCCGATATCGGCGCGTACGGCGTCACTCTCCACGACAACGACCTCGTCCCGGCCGACGCGTCCGCGTCCGAGCGAGAAGTGCTCCTAAAGCGATTTCGAGCCGCATTGGACAGCACCGGTCTGAAGGTTCCGATGACCACGGTCAATCTCTTCACGAGGCCGATCTTCAAAGAGGGCGCGTTGACCGCGAATGATCCCGACGTTCGCCGTTTCGCACTCGCCAAGGCGCTCGACGCCATTGACCTCGGCGCGGAGTTGGGCGCCAGCATCTTCGTACTGTGGGGCGGTCGTGAAGGGACCGAGGCCCACGCGGCCAAGCCCGTCGCCGAGGCGCTCGACCGTTTGGCCGAAGCGATCAACGCCATGACCACCTACATCGCCGAGCGCAATTACAGCACGCGGATCGCGCTCGAACCCAAGCCCAATGAGCCCCGCGGCGACATCTTGCTGCCGACCGTCGGTCACGCGCTGGCCTTCATCGAGAGCCTCGATTCGCCCGAACTGGTGGGCGTGAATCCCGAGTTCGCGCACGAGACGATGAGCGGCCTCTCGTTCCACCACGGCGTGGCCCAGGCACTGTGGGCGGGCAAGCTCTTCCACATCGACCTCAACGCCCAGCGAATTGGCCGATTCGACCAAGACTTCCGCTTCGGCAGCGAAGAGGTCAAGGAGGCCTTCTACCTCGTCCATCTCTTAGAGACGTCGGGCTATTCGGGCATGCGCCACTTCGACGCCCACCCGTACCGAACCGAAGGTCCGGAAGGCGTATGGGACTTCGCGCGCGGTTGTATCCGCACGTACCTCATCTTGAAAGAGAAGGCGGCGCGATTCGAGGCCGATTCCGAGATCAAGGCCGCGCTCGCGGTGGCGCGCGTTCCCGACCTCGCCACGCCGACCAAGGTCGGCGACGGATCGGCCGAGGCGTTGCGCGGCTACGTCAAGACGCTCGACGAAAGTGCCCTAGGACGAGCCCATTACGGTCACGAACAACTCGATCAACTGGTGACCGAGTTACTACTCGGTGTCCGATAGCCCCTCGTTGACGTGACGCTGGTCGCGGGGGTCGATTCGTCGACCAAGAGCACGAAAGTCGTCATCGTTGAGAGCGACGACGGAAAGATTGTCGCCTCGGCGTCGGCACGACATCCCGCCACCGCGCCACCGCGAAGCGAACAGGACCCCATGACGTGGTGGCGGGCGCTCTCCAAGGCGTGGGAAGCCTGCGGGCCCGTAACGCGGTCGGTGAAAGCCATCTCGATCGCCGCTCAACAACACGGCTTGGTGGCGCTCGACGGCAATGGCGAGGCCGTGCACCCGGCCAAACTCTGGAATGATTCGGAGTCGGCACCGCAAGCTGAGTGGCTCACCCAGCGCCTCGGAGCCGACGAGTGGGCGAAGCGATGCGGCAGCGTGCTCGGCCCGTCATTCACCATCACGAAACTGGCGTGGCTGCGAGAGACGCGGCCCGACGCCTTTGGTGCGATTCGACGCGTGCTCTTGCCCCACGAATGGTTGACCTGGCAACTGTTGGGCTGTCCCGCGCAAGCGGTCGGTGATCGCGGTGACGCGTCGGGGACCGGTTGGTGGTCACCGAGTTCCGGTGAGGTCGATGAGGAGTTGTTGGCGTTGGCGGGCGGACAACGAGAATGGTTGCCCGAGATTCTGGGTCCCAACGACGTCGCCGGGCACGCCGCCACGATGATCCGTGGCGCCGTGGTCGGTCCGGGAACCGGCGACAATATGGGCGCGGCGCTGGCGCTGGGCCTCACGCCCGGTGACCTCGCGATTTCCTTCGGTACGAGTGGCACGGTGTTCGCTTCATCGAGCACGCCGACGTCGGACCGTCAAGGCGAAGTAGCGGGCTTCGCCGACGCGGCGGGACGCTTCTTGCCGCTCGTGTGCACGTTGAACGCGACCAAGGTCACCGAGTGGGCGGTCGGTCTCACCGGCGGCAAGGCCAACGATCTCGATCGGATCGGAGCACTCGCTCCCCCCGGCGCCAACGGCGTCGTACTCGTCCCCTACCTCGACGGAGAACGGACGCCGCTGTTGCCAACGGCGACCGGAAGTCTCTCGGGGCTTCGCACGTCGACAACGATCGCCGACATCGTGCGCGCGTCCGTCGAAGGCGTCATCTGCGGACTGCTCGCCGGCGTCGACGCGCTGGAGCGCTGCGACGTCGACACGAATGGACGAATCCTCGCGGTGGGCGGCGGTGCGCGCTCGACCCTGTATCGCCAAGTGCTGGCCGATCTCTCGACGCGTGAGATCGTGACGCCCGACCCCGCCGTTGACCGCGTCGCGGTCGGCGCGGCGGCTCAAGCCGCCGCCGTACTGAGCGGTGCAACGCCGGACTCCGTGGGCGCGGCCTGGGCACGATCCGAACGAGTCGTCGTTGTCACCGAACCGCGAATCGACACTTCACTCTCGTCAGAGATTCGTTCGCGTTATCGCGAGGCGGCACACGGCGTTCTCACTCACCTCGCGCATTGAGTCAACCCAGAGCGAGCAGCGCTGAATTTCGTCGTCAGCTACACGTCGTCGTTCGTGAGTGCGGCGTAGGAAACTGAGGTGGGGGCGCTGCCCTAGCGACCGACCGCCGAGGCTCCTCGTCGAGCGACAGCGTCGATAGCGATGGCCGCCAACAGAACGAGTCCGGTCGCCATAAATTCAACGGAAGCGCTCGTCTGAATGAGCGCCAATCCATTGAAGATCACTCCAATCACAAGTCCACCGATCAATGCGTGAATCATCTTCCCTCGTCCACCGTAGAGACTCGTTCCACCGATGACCGCCGCCGCGACACCATAGAGAACCAACTGGCCACCCTGAATGCCGTCGGAGATTCCGCCGAGTGTCGAGGCGTAGACGAGCCCCGCGATACCGGCCGTGAATCCCGTCATGGCGAAGGCGAGCAAACGATATCGATTCACCGCGACGCCGGCGCGACGAGCGGCCTCAACGTTGCCACCAATGGCGTACAGATAACGACCGGCCTTGGTCTTGAAGAGGATGAAACTGTACAAGGCCAGCACCGCTATGACGATCGGCACGGCGTAGGGCATACCGACGATCTTGAGATGAATAAATGCCGTGTTGTAGCCACGGTTCGTATTGAAGAGGAGCACCAGAACGATCGACATTCCTAGCAGCAGGACCATTTTGATGACAGTTTCAAAGAATGGTGCACTATCGAGTCCACTGGCTCGTCGCGCCCGGTCCTTGTTGAAGACGATGACGGCCATTCCACCGGCCACCACCAGAGTGAAGATCCACGTGACCAACGGAGTCAAGTTGCTGTTCACGATGTCGTGAATGGCGCCACCCTGTGTGGGAATGGTGCCACCGGCGTTGTTGTCGTCGATCAGATAGAGGGCCACGCCTTCCCAGAACAGAGAACCAGCCAAGGTCACGATGAACGACGGCGCTTTCAGGACAATGGTGATCAGGCCCTGCAAGGCACCGATTGCAGTCGTGGCAATAACAGCCACCGGCAGTGCCAAATACCACTTCCAATGGAACTGCGTGTCCATCAAAATGACGCCGATCGCCGCGCCGACCGCGGTGACCCAACCTACCGAGAGGTCGATATCGCCGAGCAAGAGGAGCCAAATCTCAGCCATTCCCAGCAGAATGAACGGTGTCGATTGGATAAAAAGATTCGTGAGGTTCCCCGCGGAGAGGAACGCACTGCTTCGCAATTGGAAATACCCACCGAGGATGACCATGCCAATGATGATCGGCACCATGCCGGTATCGCCCTGGCGATAGTGCCGGAGTCGTGCTCTGAAGATGCTGTCCGTTGTAGCCGGCAGCTCCTCTTCGGGAGAAGGGGTCACCGAGGTGGTCGACACGGGAAGTAGGGCCTTTCCCTTAGTAATTATGGAGTAGAAGCCAACGGGGAATGGATCCTCGTCGACCCACCCGTCGTAATCAAGTCAACGGCGCTCGCGGTGTCGTAGTCCGACGCCGGTCCGCTGCTGATCAAGGTTCCGAGATGAAGGATCGCGATTCTGTCAGCTACCGCAAACACGTCAGTGAGGTTGTGCGAAATCACGAGTACGGCAATTCCTCGCGACGCCAAGGTCTTGATCAAGTCGAGAACGAGTTGTGTCTGGGACACGCCTAAGGCGGCGGTCGGTTCATCCATGATCACCAACTTGGTGTCGCGCATGACCGCGCGCGCCACGGCGATCGCCTGCCGCTGACCACCGGAGAGCGAACCAACGAGCTGGCGCACGGACTGAACCGTAAACACGGACAGGTCCTTCAGCAGCTTCGTGGTTTCGACTTCCATATCGATTTCATTCAAGAGACCAAACTTCGTATCTTCGTGGCCCAAGTACATGTTCTGAACTATGTCGAGATTGTCACAGAGTGCCAGGTCTTGATACACAGTTGAAATGCCGAGTTCATCGGCATCGCGAGGGGTGTGAATCTGGACTTCCTTGCCCTCCCAGAAGATCTGTCCACTGGACGGCGCGTAGATCCCAGCGATCGCTTTGATCAATGTCGACTTACCGGCGCCGTTGTCGCCAATGAGCGCGGTAACGACTCCTGCCGGCACGTCGAGGTCGCAGTAGCGCAAGGCTTCGACGGGGCCAAAGTGCTTGGTCAGCCCTCGAATACTGAGTAGCGGAGAGCCCGGCAATGACGACGTCCCAGAGCCACCGTCGTTGCGGAGCTCAATTTCGGGCTCTACAGAACGCGGTGGCTCTGGGACGTCAGTCATCGTTAGTTATTACTTGATGCCGTAAGTGGTGCAGTCCGCAGCGTACGTCGGGATGCTTGAGTCACCCGCAACCGTCGGAGCAGAGCTGGTGCAGATGGCCGAAGCCTTCAATACCTTGTCCTTAACGACAGTCGACTCGACCGTTGAGGCCGTGACCCACTCAGGTGACAACAGAACCGACGGGACGTGCTTGAACGAGGCAATCGTCGCTCCAGAGTCCGTGGTGGTGTTGTTGACGAGGCCTGACGGTGGCTTCACGTGCGCACGCAGGTAAATCGCCAAGGCTGCAGTCGCCTGAGCCTCGAGCCACGACGGCTTGTAGACCGTACCGCACTGGTAACCAGAGATGACGTTCTGGATTCCCACCAGGGTGGCGTCTTGACCGGTGAACGGAATCGTCTGCGGCTTCAGACCAGCGGCCTGAAGGTGCGAGATGATTGGCGCAGCGTTCTCGTCGTTTGGCGTGACGACCGCGTTGATCTTCGGGTTAGCCGCGTAGGCACCTTCGAAGTCAGTCAAAGCGGTGTCAGGCGTCCACGTACCGACACTCTCGAGCACGGTGTTCGAAGAACCGGACGTGGTGTTGTAGCCAGCGGCGTTCAACACTGCGTCGTAGCCCTGCGCGAACAACGTGGCGTTGTTGTCAGTAGGAGCGCCCTTCATGACGAAGACGTCCGGGGCCGACACGTTCCACTTGGTGATGCACGCCAAGAGGCCCTTGCCGATCAACGTACCGACCGTGACGTTGTTGAAGCTCACGTAGTACGTGCGCGCTCCACCCAAGGTCAGACGGTCGTAGTCAATGACTTTCACACCACGAGCTACGGCGTAGGCCTCAATAACGGCGCCAGTCGTCGAGTCAAGTGGAGTCAGCACCAGAACCTTGGCACCCTTGGCAATGTCGGCCTGGGCGTCGGAGTACTGAGTCTGGTCGCTACCGAGAGCGTTCTGAACGATGTACTGGCTGGGCTTAAGTCCAGCCGCCTTGAACGCACTCTTGAAAGAGGGAGCGTCAAAGTCTGCCCATCGAGCTGAGGAAACCGTGTCCGGCAAGATGACAGCGATGCTGCCCTTACCCTTGGCCACGATGCTCTTCAGGTACTTCATCGTCGTGAAGCTCGTATTAAACGTGCTGTCATTGACGGTCTTAGTTGCAGCAGAACTCACACTCGGCAACATTGTGACGACAAAACTGCCGACCAATGCCACACAGGCGAGAGCCCTTCCTGTTTTGAATTTCATAGTCCCCCAACCAATTAGAGGCATCAATACGATGCCCGATTTCAATTTACATCTTTGTGAACATCCAGTGAAAAGCAATGTCGACATGTGAAGTTAGCATGGCCCAACACTCCGCACAGTTCACCACCGCAAGATTCCTCAAGTGTTGGGCCACTACGAATTCGGCAGGTCCTCGTGGCGTGGTCGGCGCTCGACTCGCACACCACACCCAGCAGGTCGAGCTCCAGCACATGGCTCACAGTGCGACGTGCGGATCGGCGTCAAAAGCCTTACGGCACTTGCATTACGGCGACGTGCGTCACCGGTACTGGCGAGTTCTTCGACAGTACCTCTCGTGCCCGGCGACTGCGACTGGTACTGGACATATCAAGATTTGTTCCGACATTTAGTCCGTGCGCACCCTGGCGCACGCGCGAAGGCACTACGCCGAGGCCAGCACTGTCTCCATTGTCTGCATGATCGATACGGTCTCGCTGAGCGGCATCAGCGGGCTCTCGAGCAATCCCTGTCCCAGACACCGAGCAACTTCAGCGGCTTCAAAATGAAGTCCGCGCCCCTGGGTTTCGAATTCGAACCGTCGCGCTTCGCCCGCTCGCGTGATCAACGAGAACGCGGAAGGCGCGTAAAAGTCACCGTCGATCTCGATGCGGGCTTTGGTGCCTGAAATAGTGGCGGTCGTCGGCGTCTTCGCGCCGGACGTGGTGTTGAGGTACGCCTGGGCTCCGTTGTCGTAGCCGAAGATCATCGAGACCTGTCGGTCGACGCCCGTTGGCGCGAGGTCAATCATCGTGACCATTTTCGACGGGGTCCCCAACAGCATCGACGCAAAGGAAACCGGGTAGACCCCGAGATCGAGGAGTGCCCCACCCCCCAGTTCGGGACTGAACCACCTCGACGCCGGATCGTAGTCAAAGTGCTGCCCGTGGTCGGCCTCAACCGCGACGATGTCACCAAGCTCTCCCGCCGCAATCAACTGGTTGACCGCGGCCACGTGCGGCAGAAACCTCGTCCACATCGCCTCCATCAAGAACAACTTCTTGGAGCGGGCGAGCTCGATCAGTTCGATCGCTTCGCGCGCGGTCATGGTAAAGGCCTTTTCCACCAGGACCGGCTTGTCGTGTCCCAGCGCGAGCTTGGCGTTCTCGAAATGCATCGGATGCGGTGTGCCGACGTAGACGGCGTCCACGTCGGGGTCCTCCACCAACTCTTCGTAGGACCCATATCGGTGGGCGATAGCGAACTGGTCAGCGAAGGTGTTCGCCGCCTCAATCGTGCGTGAGCCAACGGCCGCGGCCACGCCACTTTCGGTGTATTGGAGATCGTTCACGAACGTGTGGGCGATTCCTCCAGTGCTGATGATTCCCCAACGCAACGGCTCGGTCATTTCCCCATCCCGGTCTCATGGTGTCGACCTGATCTTCGACACGCTCACGAGATTACCCATTTCGTTCCAACGCCTTCCGCCGCGACGATCGCGCAGTCCACGAACTGCCCGTGACATCGTCAGTGCGATGGCTCCGTTCGTTTTTGCGACCATGTCGCGCGCTCATGGTCACCGATTCAACAAATCGGGAGATTCGAATACGCTGACCCTGTGCATGACTTCACTCGCGTTCGAGCATCGAAGTCCACGGCCCTCTCTGGGCGAGGCGTGAAGATTCGAACGGTACGCCGATGACGATGCTCGAAGGCGATGATTCCAACGACGCACACGGTAAGGCGCTCGTCAAAGCGGAATGGAAAACTTTGGACCACGACGTGCACGGTGTCGCGTGGCGCGCGCTCCTAGGCGAATTCGTCGGTTGCACAATGTTGATGGTGGTCGTGGTCGGATCGGGCTTCGCCGCGCAGTCACTCTCCCCCGGTGACGTGGGGTTGGAACTTCTCGAAAATGCCTTGGCCATCGGGGCGGGCCTCTTCGTCATCATCAACGTCATCGCACCAGTGTCGGGGGCGCACTTCAATCCCGTCGTCTCGATGGTCGACGCCTGGATCGGCACGTGTTCGTGGTTTCGCGCATTCCTCTACCTGCCATTCCAATTTTTCGGGTGCATCGCCGGGACGATCGTGGCGAACCTCATGTTCGGCCATTCCTGGGTCTCCTGGTCCACGCACCACCGCGCCAGTGCGCCACACTTTCTCTCGGAGATAGTCGCGACGGCGGGACTCATTTTCCTCGTCTTCGCGTTGCAGCGCAATGGCCGAAAGGCCCTGAGTGCGGCCGCGGTCGGTCTGTACATATTCGCGGCGTGCTTCGCGACCTCGTCGGCCACGTTCGCCAATCCGGCCGTCACCGTGGCGCGCGCGTTTTCGAATAGCTTCACGGGTATCGCGCCGAGTTCGTTGCCGCTCTACATCGCCGGTCAGATCATCGGCGCGGTCTGTGGCGCCGCCTTGACGTTGCTGCTCTTCCCGCAGCCGGAATCGACCGCCGCGTAAGCCTCGAGCGTGGCGTCGAATCGGGAGGCGAACGACCACGTGACCTCTACGCTTGATCGGTGACCAATCGCCTCTCTGGTGCCTCGAGTGCGTACCTTCGCCAACACGCGGAGAACCCGGTCGATTGGCGCCCGTGGGACCGCGAGGCCCTCGACGAAGCCGCCCGACTGGACCGACCGATATTCCTCTCCGTGGGCTACGCGGCGTGCCACTGGTGTCACGTGATGGCCCACGAATCCTTCGAAGATCCGAAGGTGGCATCGATTCTCAGCCAATACTTCATCCCCATCAAGGTCGATCGCGAAGAGCGACCCGACGTCGACGCCCTCTATATGGCGGCGACCCAGTTGGTGAGTGGTCACGGTGGCTGGCCGATGTCGGTGTTCCTGGCGCCCGACGGGCGACCCTTCATGGCCGGCACCTACTATCCCCCGGTCGAGCGACACGGTCAGGTGAGCTTCACCACGTTGTTGACGGCGATGCACGACGTCTGGAGTACGCGGCGCGACGAGGTCGAGCGCCAGGCCGATGAACTCACGCGGGCCATCGAGCGCGAAGTCAGTTTCATCGATCACCTCGCGCCCTTCACCGACACGCTCGACCTCGCGGCGTCGCGACAGCGTCTACGCGACGAGTTGGTCGAGCGCGTCGACGATGAAGGCGGATTCGGCGACGCGCCGAAATTTCCGCGACCGAGCTACGTCGAGGCGCTGCTCGAGTTCGACGACGACACGACGCGCTTCGCGGTCGAACGGACCTTGGACGCGATGTCGCGACGAGGGATCTACGACCATCTCCGAGGGGGCTTCGCTCGATACAGCGTCGACGCCGAGTGGCACGTGCCGCACTTTGAAAAGATGCTCAGCGACCAGGCACTGTTGGCGCGGGCCTACCTCCGCGCCGCCCGGTCCATGCCCGAGCACGCCGAGTGGCGAGAGGTCGCCCTGGACACGATCAACTTCGTGCTCAGCGACCTCGCCGTGGAAAGTGGTTTCGCCTCGGCCCTGGACGCCGACGCCGGCGGGCTCGAAGGTTCACACGTGACCTGGACCCCGAAAGAAGTGGCCGACGCGCTCGAAGAGGACGGGCTCCATGACGACCTCGACGCCGTGCGCCAGCGATGGCGAATCGAAGAGCCGGCTGACTTCGAAGGTCGTTCGATTCCTCGACTCGCCGAAGCACAGCCGTTCAGCACCCCCGCCGCGCTCGCGGCCGCGCTCGCGTCACTGCGCCGTTCGCGCGCCCGAAGGATCCAACCCGGGCGCGACGAGAAAGTCATCCTGGAATGGAACGCGATGTTCGCGTCGGCTCTCTTCGAAGTTCGTGACGCGACTCACGCCGAGCGCGCACTCTCTTTGCTCGAGTCGCTTCAGCGAACTCACTTTCACGATGGCGTGTGGTGGCGAACCGAGAGTCGTCGGGCGCACGCCAGTGCGAGCGACGTTGCCTGGATGAGCGACGCGTGCGTCGACGCCTTCGAAGCGACCGGCGATGAGTCGTGGACCCACGCGGCTCGTGCACTCGCGCGCTACTTGCTCGACCACTACTGGGACGGTGACGTGCCCACCTCGCTCTCCCCCCACGTCGGCAGCGGAATCTTCTCGCGCAGCAATCTCGTCACCGATCTACACGCGCAACCCAAGGAGATCTTCGACGGCGCGACGCCGTCGAGTCACGCCGTCGCGTGTCGCGCGCTCGCGCGATTGGCCCTGTGCACGGGTGACAGTGAGACCCTCGTCGTCGCCCAACGCCTGGTGGAACTGGCAGCGTCACTCCTCGCTACGCACCCCGGCGCGGTACCGGACCTCCTCGAAGCCGCGGGATTCGCGCTGACGGGCGTCGAGGTGGTCATCCCGGGTGACGCGAATGCGCTGTCGGCGTACGTGGGCTCGCGCTTCACGAGGCGTTCGGTCCTCGTGACGGGGTCCGGCACGTCATCACTGCTCGAAGCGCGCCGCGCCGGCTCCGCCTACGTCTGTCGCGCGGGCGTCTGTCAACTGCCGGTCGACACCGTCACCGCGCTCGAGGAGCAGTTGCGTAACGTGGGAGCCTGATGTCGATCTTTTCTCGAGACCCCGCCGCACGCGCCAACAAGCGCCTGGTCGAACGCATGCCCCAACGCGCCACCGTTGAACTCACCGCCGGCGCCACCGTCTACGGGTTGGTGCTCGGCTCGACGAATGAAACGACGACGGTGGTCGACCTGAAGTCCCAGACGATCGTGCGCTGGCGGATTCCGTGGCCGTCGGACTACGTGACCGACCTCGCGGTCTTCGACGTCGTCGAGGGCGTACTGGCCGAGGACATCGAGCGCAACGACCTCGCCCAACCCGAGGCCGTCACGCTCGCCGATCTGCCCCGTCGACTCGGCACCTACCACGGACGGCGCGTGCGCCGCTGGCTCGAGCAACTGGCCAGCCCCGCCGACGGACCGCTCTTCGGCTTTCGCGGTCCGAGTGCCCCGTACTGGGAGTTCCGCGGCGAACGACCGAGCGTCGCGCTGATCGCGGCGGACCGCGGGCCCCAGCTCTTACGTCGACAGGACGACGGATCCACGTGGGTTCGCTTCGGCTGGTTCGGGGACGACGTGTGGCTGCTCTGTGAGGACGCGCACGCGATTCGTACGATGGAGGCGACGAGGCGGCCGTCCCTCGCCGGAAAAGACCTGGCGTCGGCACTCGGCTTTCGCCCCACCTACGTGTTGACGACGCTGTCCAAGCCCATCGACGGGCACTGCTACAAGAGCTGCACCGGACTACTGCCGCGGGGTTGAACTACTTGGGCAGTTTGCCCGAAGCGAGTGACTCGGCCATGGCCCAGCCAAAGACCACGAGGCGCTCACCCTTGTGCGCCTTGAGTCCCACGAAGAAGGTCTCGACGCCGTCGGGGATCGGACCCTTGGACGCGACGTAGTCGAGTCCGCCGACCGGACCGGGCGTCACCGTCATGATGAAGGTCTTGTCGTCGATCGACTTCTCAGAACCGAAGCGCTTGGCCAGGCGTCGGCCCCACGCGCGGTCCTCGCCCGTCGGCTTGTAGCCGAGGCGCGGTACGACGTCCTCGAGGCCGGCGAAGGCGCGAAACCCGTCGGGCGACGTGAGGCGAGAGCCCAAGAGCACGTCCTCGTCCGGGAACGCCAATAACGCGCGGCGGAACTGGTCGTGCAGGATCGTCTTCAGCGTCTGGTCGGACTTGGCGTTGCGGTCAACGAGCAACAGACCGACGAGCAGCGACGGCGTGCCGCCGATCCTCTCCAGCGTGCAAAAGGAGTAGCCGCGCAACTTGTTACCCTCGCGGACCTGGGTGACGAGCACCCAGTCCTCTCGTTGCTTGGAGAGGAAGCCAATGTCGAAATTTGGCTCGCGATCAACGCAGAGATCGGCCATTTCGGCGAGTTCGGCGTCACTGAGTGCGGTGGTGTCCTTCGTAGAGACGGTCATTGCCATAGGAATACATTCTACGACTCTTTACACGTGTGTCCGACCGATTAGGCCTTTATGACGTTTCGACCGAATTCGGTGCGCAGATCGGCCACGACGCTCGCGATGTTGACGTTGAACTCGGGGCCCAGTTTGAAGGCCTTGCCGGCGCCACCGGTCTCCACGATGACCGGTGAACGACCGGGGTATCGCGAGAGGATCTCACGAAGTGCGCCAATGGAGGTCTGGGTGAGGTCTTCCGGGCGAAGCGCGAGACGCAGTTCCTCGTTGCCACGTTCCACGCTCAAGAGTTCGACGTCCATCGCACTGAAGCGGAGCTCTTCATCGAAGCCGGGACGCACTTTGACCAGGACAATGTTGTCCTTCGTGAGAAAACCACTGAATTTCTCGAAGTTGTTGGCCGAGAAGTTGATCTCCATCGACGCCCCCAAGTCCTCGAGGACGACGCGCGCGTACTGCTTACCCATCTTGGTCGTGCGAATCTGCACCTCGGCGAGGATGCCCCCGACGGTGACGGCCTTACCGGTGCGCGCCAACTCCTCACCGCGTTCACGCACGCTGATGATCGAGCCGTCGGTCTTGGTCGCGAGTTGGCTCTCCACTTCATAGAGCGGGTGGTCCGAGATGTAGGTACCCAGCATCTCGCGCTCGAAGTCGAGCTTCACGGCCTTGTCGAACTCGATGTCCGAGAGTGGGACGTCGGTCCCCTCCCAGTCGTGACCGTCGCCTTCACCGAAGGCCGCGAACAGCGTCGTAATGCCCAGTGAGTGGTCGCGACGACGCGAGAGCGTCACGTCACATATCTCGTCGACCTTCAACAAGAAGCCCAGGCGCGGCACGCCGAAGGAGTCAAAGGCGCCGGCCTTGATGAGCGACTCCATCGAACGGCGATTGAGCACCATCGGATCAACCCGGCGCACGAAGTCGTAGATCGACGCGAAGCGTCCGTGGGCTTCGCGCTCGCTCACGATCTTCTCCACGAGGGTCTCACCGACGTTGCGCACGGCGGCCAGTCCGAACAGGATCGTCTGGTCCTGGGAGAGGCTCGGGGCGTACTCGGCGAAGGACTCATTGACGTCGGGCACGCCGACCGTGATGCCCATTTGGCGCGCTTCGTTCAAGTAGACCGACGCCTTGTCCTTGTCGTCGCGGAACGACGTCAACAGCGCCGCCATGTACTCCACGGGATAGTTCACCTTGAGCCACGCGTTCTGATAGCCGAGCAGGGCGTAGCCGTACGCGTGGCTCTTGGGAAAGGCGTAGTCGGCGAACGGTTCGATCTTGTTAAAGATCGCCTCACCGAGCTCGCGACCGTACCCTTGGCGCTCCGCGCCGTCGACGAATTCGATCGTTGCGCGCGAATCATCTCGCGAATCTTCTTCGAGCAGGCCTTTCGAAGGTCGTCGGCCTCGGTCATCGAGAAGCCGGCCACCAAGGTGGCGACGCGCATGATGTCCTCTTGGTAGATCATGAGTCCCGAGGTCTCGCCGAGGATCGACTCCAGATCCGGGTGGTCGTAACTCACGGGCTGACGGCCGTTCTTGCGATCGGCGAAGTCGTTGTGCACGTTCTCCGAGAGCGGTCCCGGGCGGTACAGCGCGTTGAGGGCCGCGATGTCATCGAAGCCGGTCGGCGCCAGGCGTCGCATGAGTTGGCGCATCTTGTCGCCCTCGAGCTGGAAGATACCGATCGAGTTGCCGAGTCGCAGCATCTCGTAGACCTTGGGGTCATCGAGCGCCACGTTGTCGATGTCCACCTCGACGCCGTGGCGCCGTCGAATGTTCTCGAGGGCTCGTTCGATGATCGCCAGGTTGCGCAGTCCGAGGAAGTCCATCTTCAACAGCCCGAGTTTCTCAATGGCCGTCGCTTCGTACTGGGTGACGATTGGCGCGTCCTCACCCGATCCCGACGGCCCGGACTTTCGCTGGACCGGCACGTAGTCGAGCATCGGCTCCTTGGTGATCACCACGGCGGCGGCGTGGATGCCGTCTTGACGTCGCTTGTCGACGAATCCCATGGCGACGTCAATTGAGTGCTTCACGTCAGGGTCACTCTCATAGAGCGCACGCAACTCGGCCGCTTCGACGAAGCGCCCCTCGTAGCCGGGCGTCGGCTCAAAGCACGCCCCGAGCGGCAGGTCCTGACCCATGACCAACGGCGGCATCGCTTTGGCGATCTTGTCACCGAGCTGCGGCGGATACCCGAGCACGCGCGCGGCGTCGCGCACCGCGGCCCGAGCTTTGATCGTCGAAAACGTCACGATCTGGGCCACGTGGTCCGAGCCGTAGCGTTCTGCGGCGTAGCGGATCATGTCGCCGCGGAAACGCTCGTCGAAGTCCATGTCGATGTCGGGCATGGAGCGACGTCCGGGATTCAAGAATCGCTCGAAGATCAGTCCGTAGCGCAGTGGGTCGAGGTCCACGATGCGCAGGCAGTACGCGATGCAACACCCCGCCGAGGAGCCGCGGCCCGGTCCGACGCGGATGCCCTTTTCGCGCGCGTGACGAATCAGGTCCCACACCACGAGGAAGTAGTCCGAGAAACCCATGTCCGCGACGACACCGAGTTCGTTCTCCAGCCGAGCCATCACTTCGTCGCTGAGGCTCTCCCCGTATCGCTCGTGGGCGCCGCGCAGTACGAGATCACGCAGCAGGCGGTTGGCGCCCTCTTTGTGTGTGGCGGCGCGAAAGGCGTCCGGAATCGGGAACTCGGGCAGCGCGTCGTTGTCGAATTCAATCGTGACCGACGCGCGCTCGGCGATCAGCAGCGTGTTGTTACAGGCCTCCGGAAGTTCACGAAAGAGATAACGCATCTCCGCGGCCGACTTCAGGTAGTGCTGGTCACTGTGGAAGCGGAAGCGGTTGGGATCAGCGACCAGTGAACCCGTGCCGATGCATAACAAGGCGTCGTGCATCTCAGCGTCGTCGTGGTGTACGTAGTGCAGGTCGTTCGTCGCCACCAACGGCGCACGCAGTTCCTTCGCGATCGAGACGAGCTGTGGATTGGTGCGGACCTGCTCAGGAAGCCCGTGATCCTGGAGTTCGATGAAGAAATTCTCGGGGCCGAAGATGCTCTGGAGCCGCCCGGCCAGCTCGAGCGCCTTGGGGTAGTCATCTTGTAAGAGCGCCTGGAGGACGACGCCGCCCAGACAGCCCGAAGTCGCGATGAGTCCCTCGTTGTAGCGCTCGAGCAGGTCCCAGTCGAGGCGCGGCTTGTAGTAGTAACCCTCGAGGAACGCGAGTGAGGAGAGCTCACGCAGGTTCCGATATCCCTCGTTCGTGCTCGCCAGCAACGTCAGGTGGTGATAAAGCTTTTGACCGCCCTCGGTTTCACCACCGGTGTCGTCGATCTTGCCTCGGCGCGGCGGCCGGTCGAAGCGTGAATTCGCCGCCATGTAGGCCTCGAGGCCGATGATCGGCGTCATCTCGTGCTTGCGACAGGCCTCGTAGAAATCGATGACCCCGTAGAGGTTGCCGTGGTCGGTGATGGCGATCGCGCGCTGCCCGTCGGCCTTGGCCGCGAGCACCATCTCTTCGACGCGCGCGGCGCCGTCGAGCATCGAATACTCGGTGTGATTATGGAGGTGGACGAAGTCCTCGGCCATCAGCTGATGACCCCTTTCGCGAAGTGACGCGGATGGTGCCCGCGCACGGCGCACAGTAGTAAGAGGGTGTGACGGACCACGCTTAGAGGTACGTGCCCGCGCGCGGCTCGCCCACGCCCGGCGGTAGAGAACGATCGCGCATCTTCTCGAGTTGCGCCGCGGCGGCGGCCTGCTGGGCGAAGAGTGACGCCTGAATTCCGTGAAAGAGGCCCTCGAGCCACCCGACGAGCTGCGCTTGGGCGATTCGCAGCTCGGACTCGGTCGGCACCTCAGCGCTGAAGGGCAGCGCCATCTTTCCCAGTTCGGTACCGAGGTCCGGCGAAAGCGCGCCGGAGAGTTCCGCGATCGACGTCTCGTAGATCTCGCGCAGACGCGCCCGACCGGCTTCATCCAAGGGGGCGCTGCGCGCCTCATCGAGGAGTGATTTCACCATCGAACCGATCCGCATGACCTTCGCCGGTTGGCTGATGTAATCCGAGTTGTCGTCCTCACTCGCGGCCTCGGCATGGCCCGGCGCGAGCACTTCGTCGGGGTTCACGGTCACGTTCTCGTTCTGGGCGTCTTCCACCCTTCCACTGTGCCAGACAAACGCTCGACATCGTGCACGCCCGAGGTTTTGGCGACCCCTCGAAGGTACAATGGAGGGGTGAGAGTATCGACCAGGGGCGACTACGCCAGCCGAGCGCTGTTGAGTCTCGCCCTGGGCGCTGACCTCGCCGCGCCGACTTCGGTTCGTGACCTCGCGAAGCGCACCGGCCTACCCCAGCCGTACCTCGAACAAATCCTCCTCAGTCTGAAGGGCGTCGGTCTCGTACGCTCCAAGCGTGGTGTCGGCGGCGGCTACGTACTGGCGCGACCGGCTGAGCGCATCACGCTGGCCGAGATCGTCGCGGCGGTCGACGGACCGATTGTCGCGGGTGACTTCGGCGAACCCCACAAGGATGGCGCTTGCGACCACGAGGGCCAGTGCGTGCTGCTCGGCGTCTGGGCCGACGTCGGCAACCACATGCGAGAGCACCTCTCGAGCTTCACGTTGGCCGACATGGTCCTCCAAGCGCGCGGCGGCCGTCCGGTGAAGCGCACGCACAGTGCTTGAGGCGAATTCTTACGATTTTCAGAGGAAACTGGCCTTGAAGAACGCCCAACGGCGTGGTAAATTAGACAGACGTTCGTAGGAGAAATTAACGCCTGCGAGCGAGTTGTCGATGAATTGAAGTGAGGAGATTCAAATGATTGCCACCCCCCGACGATCAGCTGTGAATACCAACGACATGTTGGGTCTCTTGATGCGAGACCTTGACCGTTACCCCATGCCCAACTACGACGAACAGGTCGAACTCGCCAAGCGCGTGACGGCCGGCGACGAAGAGGCCAAGAAACAGATGGTCGCGGCCAACCTGCGACTGGTGCTCCACTGGGCCCGTCGCTACCAGGACCGCGGCGTCGAGATGGTCGACCTCGTCCAGGAGGGTACGTTCGGACTCCTGCGCGCCGTCGAGAAGTTCGACTGGGAGCGCGGCTTCAAATTCTCCACGTACGCCACCTGGTGGATCCGTCAAGCTCTGCAACGCGCCGTCCAGCAGCACGGTCGCACGATCCGCATCCCCCTCGAAGTCGGCGAGCAGCTCCAGCGACTCGAAGCGACCACCGCTGAACTCACGTCGATCTTTGGTCGCAAGCCGACCGACGACGAGTTGACCGAAGCGACCGGGATGACCAAGGCCGTTCGCGACAACCTGCACGGCCTCGCCGGCGTGACGGCGAGCCTCGATCAGCCCGCGTCCTCAGACTCAGCGACCACGTTGGGCGACCTCGTGGCCCCGAGCCAGCACGACTGGGTCGGTGACATCGAGCAGACCATGATGGACGACCAACTCCACGGCGCGCTCGAGAAACTGAACGACCTGCAGCGCGAGGTACTGAGCCTGCGCTTCGGACTGAATGGGGCCACTCCCCTCTCCCTCCAGGCCACGGCCACGAAGATGGACATCGGTGTTCGTCGCGTTCGTCGCGCTGAAGAAGAGGCGCTCACGCTGCTTCGCGAGGACGCGGCCGTCGTGGCCGCGCGCGAAGTCGCCTAGAACTCCACCGACTCCGGAACTAGTACTCGCAGATCGGCCGGCAACGGCACGGTCGTCGTGACCCATTCGTCAGTGCGCGGATGAGCGAAGGACAGCGTCGTCGAATGCAAGAAGAACCGGTCCTCGGGTAGCCGTTTCTCGCGCCGATGACCGTAGCGCGGGTCATTGACCACCGGGTGTCCAATGGTCGCCAGATGCACCCGGATCTGGTGGGTTCGTCCAGTATCGAGTTGTAAGCGCAACAGCGTCATCGCGTGCGGTTTCTCGATGCGTGCGATGACCTCGTAACCCGTGCGCGCTGCCCGGCCGTCCGAACGCACCGCCATGACGGTCGGGGTGCGCGTCGAACGTCCGATCGGTGCGTCAACGATTCCGCGCTCTTCGGCGACGTGGCCCTCCACCATGCCGTAATACGTGCGTTCCATGAGCCGCTCGGCCAACTGAATACTCAGGTTCGAAAAACCTTCGGGGGTCTTGGCGACCACCAGGACGCCCGACGTCCCCTTGTCCAATCGGTGCACGATACCCGGGCGCATGGGATCACACAGTCCCATCTCACTGAGATCGCGCATCTCGGGATAGAGGGCGAGTAGTCCAGCGACCAACGTGCCGTCGCGATGTCCGGCCCCGGGGTGCACCACTTGACCCGGCGCCTTGTTGATAACGGCGAAGTCGACGTCGTCGAGCACGACGTCGACCCCGACGTTCGGGTCCGCTTCAACGTTCGCGCTCTCCGGCGCCGGGAGTACCGCCACCAGGTGGCGACCTTCGCGCACGGGCGTCGAGGACTTCACAATGACCTTGTCGTCCAACGTGACCGCTCCACTGGAGATGATGACGCTCGTCTCCGAGCGCGACAGGCCCGTCAACAGCGCGAGCACGCGATCGAGACGTATCTCGTCGAGGGTGCCCGGGATGATGAGATCGAGGACTTCGCCGTCGAAGGCGTCGAGGACGTCGTCGTCACTCACGCGAGCAACTTCTCGCCGGTGAGAGCGGCCGCGAGCAGCGTAATGAAGCCGGCCGTAATCGCGACGTCGGCGAGGTTGAAGACGGGAAACGATCCCAGGGCGATGAAGTCGGTCACCTGGTGGGGGGTGGCGGAGAGCCGATCCACGATATTGGCGACGCCGCCGCCGATCAAGAGGCCGAAGCCGATCGCGGGAAGACCGCGACGCGCTCTCAGCCCTACGACCAGGACCACGACGGCGACCGCGACCGTCGCGATCGTGGTGAGGAGCGCCCTCGACTGATTGAACGAGAACGAGATGCCCGAGTTGTACTGCAAACGAAGCCAGATCGCGCCGCCCACGTGAATGGCGTGGGTGGCCAGGGCGTGCCGGGCCCAAATCTTCGCGAGTGCGTCGATCGCCGTCACGACGAGGGCGATCACGATGACCGTGACATTGATCCGATCAACTAGACGCTTGCGCGGCACGAGACACACATAAAGACCGGCAGCTGGGCCAGCAGGCGAGGCTTCGAGATGGCCTCGTAGCACTCGTCACATCGCCCGTAACTGCGGTCATCGATTCGCGCTAAGGCGACGTCGATCTCGTCGACCTTGAGGCGAAGCAGTGAGGCGAGGTCCTTCTTCTGGTCGCGCTGGATGTCCGAGGCGACGCTGCTCCCGTCCTCGTCGTCGTACTCGAGGCGCTCGCGGTCGACCAACATCTCATCGGCCTCGGACTCCATGACGACGATGTCGTCATTGGTGGCGCTTCGCGTCTCGAGCAAGAGTCGGCGTAGTTCTTCGAGGAACTCGGGATCGTCGGCGTACGGCTTGGAGTGCATCTTTCGCTCGAGGGCTTCGAGTCGCTTGCGCTCTTCGGCGTCGCGACGTTCCTGGCGTTTGAGCTCCTCCTGGTTCCGGCGCTCGATCTCGCGAATCTTTCGCTGCTTCTCGGCCTCGATGGCCTTGCGCTTGGCGTCGACTTCGCGCTGCTTCTTCGCCTCGGTGGCGGCCTTCTCGCGAGCCTTGCGCTGCACTTCTCGTTCCTTGGCGGCGACCTTGGCCCGGGCGTCGCGCTCCTTTTTTGCCTTGGCGGCGGCGACGGCCTTGGTCTTGGCGGCGGCGGCCTTCTCCTTGGCGGCGACCTTGGCTTTGGCCTCGCGCTCTTTAAGGAGCTTCGAGGCGGCGGCGGCCTTGGCTTTGGCGTCGGCGATCTTCTTGGCGGCGGCGGCTTTTTGGGCCGCGTTCAGCGTCGCAACCTTCTTGACAGCCTTGGCCGGGGCCTTCTTCGCGAGCGGCTTCTTCGGGGCGGACTTTTTGGCGAGGGTCTTCTTGGCTGGCTTCTTCGCGACCTTCGGGGCCACGGGACGCTTCGGAGCGGCCTTTTTGGCCGGAGCCTTCGTGACCACGCTCTTCTTGGCCGCGGCCTTCTTGGCCGGCGCCTTTTTCGTGGTTTTTCCTGTGGACGGCATGGCTAACTCCTCGACGTTGCACAACAAGTGCGCGCCGACCCTACCAGTTTGAGCGGAACTTACAGTCGATCGTCGTGCGAGGGCGATTCAAAGTTCAGCACTTGACCCACACCCTGGTCCGAAACGGGCGCCGGTGCGGGCGGGGGCTTAATAGGTCGAGGCGCGGGCTCGGGCGCCGCGGCGACCGACGCGCGCGCACCGCCCACCTGCAACGAACTCTCAATCCAACGCGAGAACTCGGCCAACGCGCCGCTGAGGCGCTTTCGCTCCGAATCGAGTTGGCGCGTGAGCGTCTCGACGTCCTCACTCAATCGTTGCTTGAGCCCGTTCAGACGATTGACTTCGTCTTCGGCTCTGCTGCGCGCTTCGGCGACGATCTCTCGGGCTCGCTCCTGGGCGCCGGTCGTCATCTCGCGCGCCTTGTTCTCGGCCTCTTGCTGGGCCTGTTCGATGAACTGCTGGGCCATCACGATCATCGCAGTCACCTGTTCGGCGCCGGAGACGCTGACGTGGCGCGGGGGCGCCGCAGGGGCCGGGGCGCTCACCGGGACATCACCCGACGGACGAGTGTCGAGTTGATTGATCCGCTCACCAGCCTGGCGCAGCTGTTGGCGCTGTTGCTGGACCAGTTCTTTGAGCTGGTGGACCTCGCCCGAGAGGCGTTCGAGGAAGTCATCGACCTCGTCGACGTTGTATCCCCGAACCCCGATTTTGAAGGCCACCGTATCAATGGCGTCCAACGCTGAGTAGGCGGAATCGTTGCTATCCATGCAGCAACCCTACAGCCCTCATTGTCACGAATCGTTGAATTGACGAATCAGATGTAGGCGCGAATGATCGCGAGAATAAGGACCGCCACCAGTGGCGTGAAATCGACGCCCGAGTGCGTGCGCGGGACGATTGAGCGAAGTGGTCGAAGCACCGGTTCGGTCAGTTTGGCGAGCACACGTTGCGTCGTCGCGAGTCCGTCACTCGAACTCGAAGGTCGAAACCAACTGAGTATCGCCGCCGCGACGAAGACCAGAATGTACAGCGTCAACAGGTCTTGGATGAATCTCATGCGTCGCCGAGATCGCGGTAGTTCGCCTCTCGCAGTCGATCCTTCGCTTCGGGACCCAAGTGCATGCCCTGGGGGCTCATGAGATAGAGGCTGTTGCCTAGGATCTCGATCTTGGCGTTCAGCGCGTAGGCCGTGCCCGAGGCGAAGTCCACGAGTCGACGACCGAGATTCGGGTCGACCGAGTTGACGTTCAAGACCACCGCGCGATTCGATCGCAGGAGATCGGTGATGCGTCGCGACTCGTCGTAGCTACGCGGCGCGAAGATCGCCACGTCGCGCTCGGGCGAGAACGACGAGACGCCCCTCGGCGCCGCGCTCGTCTTCGGGCGCACGCGCGAGGCCTGACCCGAGGAGTCGAGCACCGAGATTGACGAGGGCCGTGACGTCGATATCGGGCGCAGCGGCGCCGAGTTCGACGAAGACGTCGGGAACTGTCGAGCACTCGACGGCGGGGCACTCCACTCCGGTTCGACCTCGGGCGCCGCTGAGTCCGTGAAGGGACGCGCCGGCGCCGCCCCCGTGGAGCCGTACTCGCCGTACTCGTCTTCGATCAGGCCTAGGAATCCTAAGAACCCGCGCAACTTATCTTTCATCGACATCTCCTTGCGGTTCCGGCGCTTTAACCCATGTTAGGTCAGGAGGCGGTGTGATCGACCCGCTCCCCAAAGAGCGCGCGCCCGATTCGCAACTCACTGGTGCCCATTTCACAGGCAACTTCCAAATCGTCGGTCATTCCCATGGAACACTCGGCGAGCCCCTGATCGACGCGTAACCCCTCGAGATTCGCAAAGGCCGAACGCGCCTTCGCGAGGTCGGGTGCCGCGACCGTCATGAGGCCGCGAACGTCGAGTTCCAGGTCGCGCGCCCGTTGCACGAGCGCCGGCACCTCACTCGCGTTCACCCCGTTTCGCGTCGCTCCCCCGGTGTAGTCAACCTGCACGTAGAGCGCGGGGCGGTGAGGTCCGGACGCGATCTTCTCCAGCTCTTTGATCCGTGACACCGTGCACAGCACGGACGCGCATGACGCCACCCGAGCGATCTTGTTCGACTGTAGGGGGCCCAAGAAGTACCACGAGAGATCGAGATCGCGACTCTGGGCGAATTTCGTCTCGAGTTCGTCGACGTAGTTCTCCCCCACGTCGAGCAGTCCGTTGGCCGCGGCCGCGCGCACGGCTTCGACACCGAAGGTCTTCGTGACCGCGACGATTCGAATCGTCGCGAGCTCTCGTCCGGTGGATACGATGCGCGCGTGAAGCGCCGCCAGATTCTGCGCGACGCGTGCGACGAGCTCGGGGTTAGCGGAGGAAACTGGGAAGGTCGTCATCGCCACCGACGTCGAAGAAGTCGTCATTGGTGGTGCTCGTGAAGATGTCGCTGCGGGGACCCTCGGTCATCGTCGGCTCGGACGTCGTGAGCGGCGAGACCTTGGCCGGCGCGTTGTGGTCGAAACCCGCGGCGATGACCGTCACGCGAACCGCGTCGCCGATCGAATCGTCGATGACACTACCGAAGATGATGTTGGCGTCGGGATGCGCGACCGAGTGGATGATCTCGGCGGCCTGGGTCACTTCGGAGAGCGTGACGTCCGTACCACCGACGATGTTCATCAAGATGCCTCGGGCACCGTCGATCGAGGCCTCGAGCAGGGGCGAGGTGATGGCGGCGCGCGCGGCGTTCACGGCCCGTCCCTCGCCGGTCGAGGTGCCCACACCCATGATGGCGGTGCCGGCGTTTCGCATGATGGCGTTGACGTCGGCGAAGTCCGTGTTGATGAGCCCCGGCACGGTGATCAGGTCCGTCACGCCGCGAACGGCCGAGAGCAGGACGTCGTCGGCGATCTTGAAGGCGTCCAGCATCGAGGTGTCCGCTGCGGTCACCGAGAGCAGTCGGTCGTTGGGAATGACGATGAGCGTGTCGACCTTCTCGCGGAGTGACTGGATGCCCTTCTCGGCCTGGGTGGCGCGACGCTTGCCCTCGAAAGAAAATGGCCGAGTGACCACGCCAATCGTCAAAATGCCCAACCCGCGCGCGATCTCCGCGACCACCGGAGCGGCGCCGGTACCGGTCCCGCCACCTTCGCCGGCGGTGATGAAGACCATGTCGGTCTCCATCAGCGCCTCTTCGATCTCGCCGCGGTGATCCTCGGCCGCCTGTCGTCCAATCTCCGGGTCACTCCCGGCACCGAGTCCCTTGGTCAATTCACGACCGATGTCAAGTTTTAGATCGGCCTCGCTCATCAGAAGAGCCTGCGCGTCAGTGTTCGCCGCGATGAATTCGATGTTGCGAAGTCCCGAGGAGATCATTCGATTTACCGCGTTCACGCCGCCTCCACCGACGCCAATGACTTTGATCACGGCGTGGTAATTGTTCTGATTGAGACTCATGAACTCCCCTTGGGTTGACTCCTCCATTGTGTCGCACCCCTGACGAGGGTGCGAACATTGGCGAACAAACGTCATCGAAGGCTAGTCAGACCTTGGTTTTTGGTCAAATGGCGCCCTAGGACGGCGCCCCTCCGGTGACCGCCAACTCACCCGGCACGGTCGCGTCGACGACGTCACCGGGACGCAGCGTCGAGTGCGCGATCACCGACGCGATCGCGACGAACTTGGCGTGCAACTGCGTCGGCGGACCGAGGATGAAGGTGAGGGGTGTCGTCATCTTCAGCGTCACGACACCGTGATCGTTCTCGGTGACCACCGAGACTTGTGCGCTGAAGGCCGGCGGCAGCTGCGCCGCGACGAAGGCCGCCGAGCGGCCCGCGCGCGCGAAGGGCCAGAGCGCACTTCGCGCGTCGAGATAGTCCAGCGTCGGCAGGTTCGCGTGCAGCGGCGCCGTCCCGAGGTCGCGTCCGTGGCGATCGACGTACTGCAGCACGTGCTTGTCGTTGAACGCCACGGCGACCGCGGTGCTCTCGTGCACCGTGACCACGACGGTGTTGGGCCAGTGCTTGGTGAGGCGCACCGAGTCGATCCAGGCGAACTGCGTCAGATTCGCCTTTATCGTCGAGGCGTTCACGTCCAGCATCGTCGGGTGGGCCTCGAGTCCCGAGGCGGCGATCACCAACGCCAGCGGCTCGTGACGAACACCGATGAAGGTGACGTGTTGAACGCGAAAGTAGGACTGGCGAAGAACCCACTCACCGGCCACCGCGAACGTCGCGAGGATCAACACCGTGACCGTCACGAACCGAGCGAATCGGACGAGTCGACGCCGGGGCCGGCGCGTCGAGCGTCGTTCCTCGCCACGATCGCGCTCGCCGGTTCGACTCGCCGGGCGCGCCCGGGTCGCCGCGACGTCGGCGCGTTCGCGCGCTCGGCGTGACGCGCGGCTCACGGCGTCTCGAATCCGAGGAAGCGGTGCTCACTCACGAGCTCGACCCCGGAATGCTCTTTCACCAGCGTTTGTACGGTCGTCAGCAGCTGATAGACGTCGTTGGCGCGGCCGTCGGCGTCGGCGATGATGAAGTTCGCGTGCTTCTCAGACACCACCGCGGTGCCGATTCGCATCCCCTTGCAGCCGGCCGCTTCGATCAGGCGTCCGGCGTAGTCGTGGTCGGGGTTGCGGAACGCGCTGCCCGCGTTGGCACCACCCGGTTGGTGTTCGCGTCGCCAACGCACGATCTCTCGGATTCTCTCCTGGGCCGCTTCGCTGTCACCGGCGCGAAGGTGCAATCGCACCGCGATCACCAAATCGTCCCCGCGAAGGGCGCTCGTGCGATAGCCGTAGTCCAGCAGCTCCTTGGACCACGTACGCGTGATGCCGTCGTTCCAGACCGTCACCGAGACCAGTGACTCGTTCATGTCCGAACCGTGACCCCCGGCGTTCATCACGGCCGCTCCCCCGAAGCTTCCGGGTACGCCGACGGCCCACTCGAAGCCGACGACCCCGGACTTGGCGAGTCGTCGCGCGGCGATCGGCAGACCCAAACCGGCGCCGACGTCCACCACCACCACGTCACCTTCTTCGCGCGTACGCAGTTGCTCGAACTCACCGACGAGGTGTACACCGAGGACGTCGTGTTCACCGTCGGCGACCAAGAGATTCGATCCGTTGCCGAGGACGAACATCTCGAGTCCGCTGCTCAACATCAAGGGGCCCAGTTCTTCGAGGTCGGACGTCGAGGCGAGCGTCACCAACGTGCGCACCGTGCCGCCGACGCGATAGGTCGTGCGCGCCCCAAAGGGCGCGTGCTCGAGTACCCGAGCGCCCCCGACTTCGATGAGCTCCTCGAGCGACATCAGCTCATGCCCCGCAGCCTCGTGGCGAGCGACGCCACGTCGCCGGCCCCGAGCAGGACCACGACGTCGCTTCGCGCGTGCACGTCCTCGAGTACGTCGGGCACGTCGTCGGTCGAAGCGCAGTACCTCGTCGTGACGCCGGCGCCGCGTCGGCGAATCGCCTCGGCGATCACTTCGCCGGTGACGCCCGTGGGATTGGCCTCTCCGGCGGTGTAGATGTCGGTCACGATCACCGTCGAGGCGAGGTCGAAGGACGGCGCGAAATCCTCGACCAGGGCGAGCGTTCGCGTCACCCGATGGGGCTGGAAGACGGCGGTGATGCGTTCGTAACCGGCGGCGCGAGTGGCGCTGAGAATCGCCGTGATCTCACCCGGGAGGTGCGCGTAGCTCTCGTAGACGTCGACCCCGCGCCATGAACCGAGTAACTCGAAACGTCGGGGCGCGCCGACAAAATTAGCCAGACCCGAACGGATCGCTGCGGACGACACGCCGAGTTGGGCCGCCAAGACCGCGACGACCGCGGCGTCGGCGACGTTGTGGGCACCGGTCACGTTGAGCACCACGCGCCAGGCGCCGTCGGGTCCGTGAAGAGTGAAATTCGCGTCGTGTCGCGTGACAGCGACGTCGCTCACCCGCCACTCGTCCTCACGGGTGCCGACGCGTACGACCTCACGCGAGGCGATGCTCGCGACGCGCTGACTTCCCTCGTCGTCACTCCACACGACGACCGGACCGCTGGTGCGCTCGATGAGCTGGGCGAAGGCGCTCTCGAGCGCCCCCAGCGTGCCGTAGTGGTCGAGGTGGTCGGCCTCGACATTGAGCAGTCCCAGGGCGTACGGGTGCACGAGGGCAAAGGTGCCGTAGCTCTCGTCAATTTCCACCACGACGTCGCCCCTGCCCCAGTGACCGTTGGCGCCGACGCCGAGCACGTCGGCGCCGAGGAGTCGTCCGGCGTCGCGGCCCTCGGCGGCCATGACGTGGACCATCATCGAGGTCGCGGTGGTCTTGCCGTGCGTGCCGGTCAGTCCGATGAGTGGACGCACCCGCGCTAAATCTGCCAGGACCTCGGCGCGCGACTGGAGTAACGCGCCACCGGCTCGCCCGGCTACGAGTTCGACGTTGTCGCTCGCCACGGCCGGCGACCAGAGAACGACGTCGGCGTTCGACGCGTTCGTGGCGTCGTGTCCGACCGCGACCGACACGCCGAGCGTGCGTAACCCTTCGAGCACGGCGGAGTCGGCGAGGTCACTGCCACTCACCACGGCGCCCGCCTCGACGAGGAGTCGAGCCAGTCCGCTCATCCCGGCGCCGCCGACGCCCACGACGTGGACCCGAACGCCCGGGTCGAAGGCCGTCACGTCCAACCGCCGACTCGAGCGACGGCGCGCGCGATCTGTTGGGCCGCGTCGCGGCGCCCCAACGTTCCCGCCGCCGTGCCCATCGACGCCAGCGTCTCGGGCGTCGCGACCGACTCCAACACCTCATCGAGTGTGGCGCCGGAGCATTCGGCGTCAAGTACCAGTCGAGCCCCGCCGGCCTCGACCACGACGAGGGCGTTCTTCATCTGGTGATCACCGGGCGCGTGTGGCAGCGGCACGAGCACGGAGGGAATCTGCAGCGTCGTCAGTTCGGCCACCGTCGACGCTCCCGCGCGACAGATCGCCACGTCACACACCGCCCAGAGTTCGACCATGTCGCCGAATTCGAGAATCCGGTAATCCAGACCGTCGGTAACCGGCGCGTCAGCGCGCACTTGGGCGACGTCGCGTCGTCCGGCCACGTGAATGATCGTGCGATCACGTCGCAGCGACCAACGTCGCGCGAGCTCGGTGACCGCGTGATTGACCCTCGTCGATCCCAGCGATCCGGTCATCACCACGACGACCGTTCGCGCTGCCTCGACGGGTGGAACGATTCGCTCGCGCGCCGCCGCGATCGAATCGGGTGCTCGATCCACCGAGGCGATGCTCTCGCGAAGTGGCGTACCCGTCACGATCGCCTTGGGGTCGCTCGAGGGAAAGGCGCAGCAGCGCGCGCACGCGAATCGCGTGAACAGTCGCTGGGCCGCGCCGGGTTCGGCGTCGAGTTCGACGAGCACGAGGGGACGGCGCCACACCACGGCCGCAAAGCACGTCGCGACCGAGGCGTAGCCACCCAGTGACACGACGACCGACGGTCGCCACCGACGCACCTTGATGAGCGCGATCACCAGCGCCACGCCGAGCGACCCGACGGCGCCCAGATTCTGGACCAGGGCGTCAAGGCGAAACGAACGACGTAGTCCGCGCCCGGGCAACAACGTGAGGGCCACGTCACTCGTGGCGAGCAGCGTCGACTCCTGACCCCGAAGACTCCCGACAAATCGTAGGTCGCTCACGTCGATACCGAGGGCGCGCAGATTATCGGCCACGGCCTCCATCGGAAAGATATGTCCTCCGGTCCCACCCCCGGTGATGACGATGGGACCGGGCACTAGCGGGTCCGGCGTGGATCGTTCATCGAGCGCGAGCGCGCCGCCGGACGTGGGGCGGACTTTCGTTCGATGGTCTCTCGGAAGTTCGTGATGCGGTGTTCGCGGATCGTGACGTCACCGCTATGGCTACTGTCGTGGGCGATGTTGTAGAGCAGTCCCACCGCGGCCAACTCGGTGATCAGCGCCGTGCCGCCGTAGGAGAAGAAGGGCAACGGGATTCCCGTGACCGCCCACCAACCGACGACCGACGCGATGTTGATCAACGCCTCGACAGCGATCCACGTCGTGATGCCCACGGCGACGAGTCGGTAAACCGAGTTCGTGCACTGCTGGGCGATACGAACGGCCGCGAACAAGAAGGCGACGAAGAGCGCGATCACCAACAGGGTGCCGATGAGGCCGAGTTCCTCGCCGACGATGGTGAAGATGAAGTCGGTGTGCGGATTGGGTAGGAGTCCCCACTTCTCACGGCTGTGGCCGAGGCCGAGGCCCCCGACACCGCCGGCGCCCAGTCCGATCCGACTCTGCAGCAGCTGATAGCCACCCCCGAGGAGATGGGTGTTCGGGTGCAAGAACGACAGCAACCGTCCGGCCGAGTACGGCTTGTACGCCACGTAGGCCCCGAAAACAACGACACCGAGTAGGGCGACTCGCCCGAGCATCTTCCTCGACAGGCCCCCGACGCAGAGCATGGCGACCGCGATCACCGCCACCACCGATGACGTGCCGATGTCCGGTTCGATGACGATGAGGGCGCACCCGAGGGTGACGGGCAGCGTCCACACCGCCAACTGGCGCCAGTGACCGAGTTCGTCGTGGTGGTACTGAACCAGCCACGCGATGAAGAGCACCGTGAAGAGTTTGAACAACTCTGACGGCTGAAGGTAGATGACGTGAAGGTTGAGCCAGCGCTTGCCGCCATTGCTCGTCACACCGATCGCGCGCACCGCGACCAGGAGTCCGAGGCCGAAGATGATCAGCACGGGCGCGGCGCGTACGAGGCGATCGAGTCGTACACGTGACGCGAGGTAGAGCGCGAATATTCCGAACCCGAGGTACACGAGGTCGTGGATCATGATCGACCACGCCGAGCCGCCGTTGGCCGTCGATTGACCCTCGCTGGCCGACGCCACGGCGATCGTGCCGAAGGTGACCAACAACGTCGTGATGAGCAGCAACACCCGACCGTTCGCGACGCCGCGCGGCATCGGTTGGAAGAGCCCGCGTTTTTTCACTCGAGGCGCCGCAACGACACGCGTGGGACGGGTTTCAGTTCGCAGGTCCTTTTGACGAATCGCCACGATCACACCACCTTGGCAATCTTCAAGAA
>Ga0182012_10000233_pt1 | contig 63575 bp, 58 predicted proteins | sample 612S2SmetaG_FD_120486 | JGI IMG/M metagenome (GOLD analysis project Ga0182012, IMG submission 120486) | Permafrost microbial communities from Stordalen Mire, Sweden - 612S2S metaG | ecosystem: Environmental > Terrestrial > Soil > Wetlands > Permafrost | place: Sweden: Stordalen | collected... | reverse complement strand
GTTACCCGGGGCGTTACCCGGAGCGTCTGTGCTCGGCATTCGGGCCTCTTTTTCGCGTCTAAGTCCCTGTTTTTATTGGTGGGCCGTGTAGGGATCGAACCTACGACCAATTGATTAAGAGTCAACTGCTCTACCAGCTGAGCTAACGGCCCTTGCAAACTTCAACCACTCAAACCAAACGCATTCCTCGACGCCCACCGTGAGGTGGGGTGGACGACGGGACTCGAACCCGCGACGGCCGGAATCACAATCCGGGGCTCTACCAACTGAGCTACGTCCACCATCGTCGATGCCCGACGTGTGGCGCGCCCGGCAGGAATCGAACCTGCAACCGCCGGCTTAGAAGGCCGGTGCTCTATCCGGTTGAGCTACGGGCGCGGTGATCGATGGGTCCACGCGCCAAACGTATTATCAGGTCGATGCCCGGAAATCGTGCACACCGCGTTCGGGACGCGCATTATAGCCAACTGCCCAGGATAGTACATGTCGGCGAGGTAATCCGCCGGCGCCCGGGGTGTGTTACCCATGTGCCCGGAATGGACCGCGCCGGAATTGGTCGGGGCAGAGGGATTCGAACCCCCGACCCTCTGCTCCCAAAGCAGATGCGCTACCAGACTGCGCCATGCCCCGTGCCGTTTCCGATCGATCCGAGCGGCCGGCATCCTATCAGGTTCCCCGACCGGATGCCCGGACAGGGCATATTTTGACGGTCGCACCGTGTTCGGGCCGCGGATTCGATAGAATGTGGCGGCGAACAATAAGATGGCAGGGGATAGGGATGAAGCGCACCGAACGGAATCGAATCGGCTTCCTGATACACGACGTATCGCGCCTGAGGCGCACGGCGTTCGACCACCTCATGAAGCCGCTGGACGTGACACGTTCTCAATGGTGGGTGCTCAGCGCTCTGTCGGGCCACGGGAACCATGGCATCACGCAAACCGCGCTGGCGCAGTTCCTCGATCTCGGCAAAGTCGCGCTGGGCGGCATCGTGGAGCGCTTGGAGTCCCGTGGTTTCGTGGAGCGCCGTCCCGATGCGGAGGATCGGCGCATCAACCGGGTTTTCTTGACCCGCAAGGGTAATCAGGTGCTGGGGCGTGTCTCGAAGATCGGCCTGACCCTCGATTCCCAGGTGATGCGCGGCATCTCGACGACGCGCCAAAATCTGCTGGCCGAAGCCTTGCACGACATGAAAACCAACTTGATCTCGCTCGACGCCGTGCCGGGCTCCAAGGCCCAGCCGCGCGAATAGCCGCGCGGACCTCAGCGCGCTTGGCGGGCTGCCTGCTCGATCAGCGCCTGCGCTTGCTTCAAGTGCGGGATATCGATCATTTTCCCGTCGAGCCCGACCGCGCCGGAGCCCGGTGAATTCTCGAATGCCGCCACGACCCGGCGCGCGTGTTCGATTTCCTCGGCGGAGGGCAGGTAGCTCTCATTGATCGCGGCAACCTGTGCCGGATGGATGGCGAGGCGCCCGGTGAATCCTTCGGCCCGCGAGGCGCGCGAGGCCGCGTAGAGGCCTTTATCGTCGCGAAAATCCGCATACAGGGTGTCGATCGGCTGGACTCCCGCGGCGCGCGCTCCCATCAGCGTCAGGGAGCGCACGATTCGGTAGGTGAACGCCCATTCGCCCGATGCATCGCGATTGGTGCTCGCACCGAGGGCGGTCGCCAAGTCTTCGGATCCCCAGGTGAGCCCGAAGAGCCGCGACAGCCTCGCGGACGAGTACGCGCCCAAATTGAACGGCGCCGCCGCCGTCTCGGTCGCCAGCGGCAGAACGCGCGTCGAGCCGATGGCAATACCCGCCTGCGCCTCCAGCGCCTCCAGATAAAAGGACAGCCGGGCGACATCCGCGGGTCCTTCGGCCTTGGGCAACATCACCCCATCCGGCGCGGCCGCGACGACGGCCGACAGATCGGCCAGCGCGAGCGCCGAGTCGAGCGAATTGATGCGCACCCAAAGCTGCGCCGCACGCCCGGTCTTCGGTCTGGCCTTGAGGTACTCGACCGTCAAGCCACGCGCGCGCGCCTTGTTCTCGGGCAGCACGGAATCTTCCAGATCGAGAATGAGCGCATCGGCGCCGGACCGATCGCCGTTGCCCAGCTTCTTGTCGCTGTCGCCGGGAATGAACAGCAGTGAGCGCAGCACGCTCATTGCGCGGGGCGCCTGCGCTGCAGCCCGGTTCGTTTGCAGGAGGCGACCAGCTCGTTGCGCTGGTTGTAGGCCCGATGCACGAACGTGACGATGCCCTGATCGGGTCGCGACTTGGAGTCACGCAGCTCGATCACCTCCGTCTCGATGTGCAGGGTATCGCCGTGAAATACCGGACGCGGGAAACGCACCTCGTCCCAGCCGAGATTGGCGACCGCCGTGCCGAGCGTGGTGTCACCGACGGAGATCCCCACCATCAGTCCCAGCGTGAACACCGAATTGACCAGCCGCTGGCCATACTCGGTGCTGCGCATGTACTCCTCGTCCAGGTGCAGCTGCGCGGGATTGTGAGTCATGGTCGTGAAGATGACGTTGTCCGTCTCGGTCACGGTGCGGCGGATGGCATGTTGAAACACCTGACCGACGTGAAACTCCTCGAACCATAATCCAGGCATGAATATCCGATCAGGAATAAGTACGCGGGAACATGATTCTAAACGTCGTGCCGACGCCTTCCACAGACTTCAGCTCGATCGATGCATCCAGCATGTCGCACAAGCGCTTGACGATGGACAGGCCGATGCCCTCGCCGTTGTCCGAGCCCGCGGCATCGTCGGGGCGCCGCGCCGATGACCCGCCCTCGAGTGCGGCCGACAGCGGTTTTCCCGCATCGGAGTGGATGCCGGGTCCGGTATCCTGAATGGACAGCACCCAGCGTTTGGGATCGTTGGCCTCGCTGTCGCCCCAGCGGACCGTGATTCCGCCCTCGCGCGTGAACTTGACGGCGTTCAATACCAGGTTTTGCGCAATGCGCCGGATTTTCACCGCATCGCCCTCGGCGGCGAAGCCCGGCGGACCGTCGCACCGCAGAAACAGGCGATGTTGTTGCGCCAGCGGGCGTATTCCCTCGCAGAGCTGCTGCATGATCAAGGTCACGTCGAGCAGTTCGATGCGCCGTTGCTCGCGTCCGGCCTGCAGCCGCGCCAGGCTGGTCACGTCATCGAGCAGGTGATGGAGCGATGTCACGTTGCGCATCAAGATGCGCACGAAATCGTCGCGCGAAGAATCGCGCAATTCGCTGTGGGTGAGCGCCACGGTCGCGTTGGCGACCACGCCGAGATTGCCGCGCAGATCGTGCGCCGCCTGCCGCCACAAATCGCCGCGCTGCTGCTCCAGCTCGCGGATCTCCACCAACGCGCTTTCCAGGTCCTTCACGTGGCCCGCGGCTTCCTGCTTCTGGAGCTCGAAGTACTGGCCGACACTCTCTTCGATGCCGGTGCTGCACATGGCCGCCCAGACCCGCCGGGCCGCCGCGCTCGCGGCGTGCGAGAGCTCTGCATGAGCCGCCGTGTAGGAATCGAGCTCGGCCACCACGCATTCGTTCAACTTACCGAGCTCGCGCGTGACCTCGCGCAGGTCGTACCCCTGCCGCCAGCGCTGCAACCCGTGAGCGGCCGCGGGCTGCTGGCCGGCCTCTTGAACGACGTCGGTCGCGCTGCTGACGGGCGCATGCAGGGCACGCTCGAACGTGGCGAGCATCGAAGGAATGTGATCCAGGAGTTGCACGCGGGGCAGCGAATCGCCCGTGGAGACCTTGGGATCCCATTTGATCGCCGTTTGCCAGACTTGAAGGATGGCATCGCGCCGGGCCCTCAAATACAAGCCCAGCGCGGCGAGTTCCGCTTGAACATCTTCCATGCTGATTCCCGATTTTGGTGACCAAACCCGCGACGGCCGGCCGCGACCTAAGGGGTTTGCTTCGCGGCGCTCCGCTGGCCCGGATTTTGGGGCGTTCGGAGGCGATTTTCAATGGCGCGGGGTCAATCGCTTAGTTGCTCCAGCGCCACGCCCCGGGTGGAGGGACCAAAGGCCCCGATCGCGATCATACCGACGGCCATCGCCGCCCCGACGAACACGGCGACCGCGGGCACGCCCCCGTCGGCCAACAGAATCCCGACGAGGAGCCCCGCGAAGGCCGCGGCCAGGCGGCTCCAGGAATAGGCGAAGCCCACGGCGCGGGAGCGGATACGGGTGGGAAACAGCTCGGCCTGATAACCGTGGTAGGCATACGACATCACGTTGGCGGCCAGGGTGAAGGCGATGCCGAGCGAAATCAGGGCGGCCGCCGAGGTCGCCAGGGCGAAGGCCGCCATCGCGGCTCCCATGCAGCCGAGGCCCACCACGATCTGCGTCTTGCGTTCGATCCGGTCCGCAAACAGCATGCCGAGCAGCGGACCGATGGGCTGAGCCAGGGCGATAATGAGAGCGTATTGGAGGCTGTGGGTGAGATTGATGCCGCGCCCGATCAATAGGCTCGGCAGCCAAGAATTGAACCCGTAGAACCCGATCACCTGCGCGACATTGAAAATCGACAGCATCAGCGTCCGGCCTCGATAGGCCGGCGCGAAGATGTCGGCCAGCCGCGCGCCCCGCTGCGGGCGCACCTCGCCCGGCCCCACGGGGCGGGTAGCCCCGGGCATTCCGCCCAAGCTCGGCGTCTCGACCGGGCTGCCGGCCCGGTCGAGCCCGGCGCCTTCGGCCGCAACGCGCCGCTCGAGTTCCGCGACGATGCGCTCCGCCTCCTCGAGGCGCCCCTGAGAGGCGAGCCAACGGGGGCTTTCCGGGATGCCGGCGCGCAGCGCCCAAACGGCCATCGCGCCCACCGTGCCGAACAGGACCACCCAGCGCCAGCCCTCGAACCCGAACGGCGCCCGCGGCACGAAAAACCGGCTCAGCAGCGCGACGACCGGCACGATGCTGAAGCAGATGCACTGATTCACGGCGAAGGCGCGGCCGCGGAGCGACAAGGGCGTCAATTCGACGATGTAGGTGTCGACGGTGACCAACTGGACGCCGAACCCGATGCCGGCGACGAAGCGCCAGATGTCGATCCACTGGCCGGTGCGCTGGAACGCCATGATCGCGGTGGCGGCGACGTACCACATCAATGACCAGGTGAACACGGCCTTGCGGCCGAAGCGGTCGGCCGAGTGGGCGAACGCGACGACGCCAACCCACAATCCGGCGAACGTGCAGAACACGAAGGTGCCGAACCCCGAGACCCGGACCAGCTCGAGCGAACCGAAAAAGCCGAGCGATTCGGGCGTGAACAGCCGGCTGTCGATCATGCCGGGGGCGACATAGGCCGTGAAAAAAAGATCGTAGAACTCGAACACGCCACCGAGCGAGATGAGCACGACGAGGGTCCACACCGTGCGAGACGAGGGAAGCCGGTCGAGCCGCGCCGCGAGCTGCGCGGCCGCGGAGGCGCTCACCCGGTGAAGCCCGGAATGCGCTTCGCGAGCGGACTTTGCGCCAATCGCTTCGCGCGGCGCACCGCCTCGCGAAAATTCGCGGTGACATCCTCGATGGCGATATTGCGGCGGAAAAAGTCCGCCCAGATGAATTCCACGAACGCCGCGTCGGTCTTGCGGTACCCGCCGGCATCCCGGACGAAGCCCGCCAGCGAGCGATAGACATCGTCGACCAGGCGTTTCAGGCTTCCCGGCAGATGGTGGTACGTGTGGCGCACGCCGTTCTCATCCAGCGGATGGACCCAGGAGCGCTTCTCCATCTCGGTCCAGAATCGCTTCAGGGGCAGAGCGGAGAAATCCGCTTCGACGCTGAAGCACGCTTCCTTCACCCGTGCCTCCAGCGCGGCGCGGGCCAGATGATGATGATCGGTGATGTACAGCTTGAGGTCGGGTCCGATGACGGTGGGCATCGGATGGGCCTCCAGAAAGGCCTCGCGCTCATCCGGCGACAGCTGCAAGAGGTGTCTGCGTTTCACCTCCACTTCGAGCATGCCGACAGTGAGCTGGGTGGGGTACAGGGACTTGACCAATGCGCGCTTGAGTTTTGCCATGAATTTGAGGAGCCGTGATCGGGTACGCCGGCGCTAGCGTATATCTTTTGTGCGCGGCCGACACCTGGGCTGGATGATCTAGAATCCCACCCATGGCGCTATTCGAAGTGACTCTGCTGCTCTTGGCCGTCGCGGTCGTGCTCATGCAGGCGGCCCGGTATCTGCGAGTGCCCTACCCCGCGTTGCTCGCGCTGGTCGGCGGTTGCGCGACGGCGCTGCCTTTCGCGCCTCACCTGACGATCGAGCCGCGCCTGGCGCTGGCGCTGTTCGTCGCCCCCGCGGTCATGGACACGGCCTTCGAGCTGCCGCCCCGGGAATTGATGCGCAACTGGGTGCCGCTCATCTCGCTCGCGGTGCTGCTCGTGCTGGTGACGACGGCGGTGGTCGCCTGGGTGGGCGTGACCTTCGGCGGACTCACCGTGGCGGCGGCGATCGCGCTCGGCGCCATCGTCGCCCCGCCCGACGCGGCCGCAGCCGCCGCCGTGCTCGGTGAATTCGACCTGCCGCGCCGCGCGATGTCCGTGTTGCAGGGGGAAAGCCTGCTGAACGATGCGGTGGCGCTGCTGGCGTTCGGCATCGCCGTATCGGCCGCGACCACGCCCGGCACATCGCTGGCCCCGCTGGTTCCGCCGCTCTTGATCGCGGTGCCGGGCGGTATCTTGGTGGGTGTGATCGTAGGCGTCCTCGGCACGCGCCTCATGCAAACCGTGGCAGGCACCTTATCCGCGATCATCGCGCAGTTTCTGTTGACCTTCGGCACGTGGATACTCGCCGCCCATCTGGACTTTTCGCCCATCCTTGCCGTGGTCGCACTCGCCGCGGTGGCAGGGCACGAGATGCCGAAGCGCACCAGTGCGCGCGATCGGATCAATTCGAACGCCGTCTGGGCGACCGTGACCTTCGTGCTCAACGTGTTGGCGTTTCTGCTCATGGGGCTGCAGGCACGGACCATCGTCACCGAGATGCGCGACGAGGCGCTGTCGCACGCCTTCGCATTCGCCGGGCTGGTGCTCGCGGCCGTGATCCTGGTGCGTTTCGCCTGGGTCATGACCTACGGCTGGGTCATACGCCGCTTTCGCTCCTACTTCGAGAAGCGCACCGTGGGCGGCGCGGTGCCGGCCGCGCGCGTCGGCCTGCTGGTCTCCTGGTGCGGCATGCGCGGATTGGTGACGCTCGCCACCGCCCTGGCGCTGCCGGCCGATTTCCCGCATCGCGACGAGATCGTGCTGAGCGCATTTACCGTGGTCTTGGGCACGCTGGTGCTGCAGGGCTTCACCATTCGTCCCCTGATCGGCTGGCTGCGCATTCCGAAGGACGACTCACTGGACCGGGAAATCGCGGCGATGCGCCGTGAGATGATCACCGCGGGGCTCGACGCCTTGAGCCAGGAACCCGGAGCCGTGGCCGACCCGGTGCGCGCCGAGTTGATCACGGCGCGCGGCGCCAGTGTCGACCGGAGTCGACCGGAAACGCCGCAGGACGGGATGCGCCGCAGCGCGCTGAAGGCAGAGCGCACCCTGCTGATCGAGCGGCGGCAACAGGGTCGAATTCCGGACGATGTCTATCACCGTCTGGAGGACGAATTGGATCGGCTGGAATTGGAACTCACCCCCGTCGGCGCAACCTGGCTCGACACCTAAATCACAACTAATTGATATTTATCGTTTTATTTCGTCGGATGTTGCAACTTGACGAGCCAACACCCATAAAGAGCATTGGAGCGCGCGGGTTCGGATGTGCGCAGGCTGCGAGGTGGATCATGGCGACAGGTTGGGCCGGCGACGGTGCGGTGCAGGATCAAATCGATGCGACGGTGCGCGACGGAATCAAGCGCGCGCAAAGCCGTCTGCCCCAAGGGCCTTCTGCCACCCATTGCGTCGAATGCGGCAACGAAATCCCGGAGGCGCGCAGGCAGGCATTTCACGGGGTGCGCATGTGCGTCAGCTGTCAGGATGCGCAGGATCGAGAGGCCGCGCGCTTCAGCGGATACAACCGTCGCGGGAGCAAAGACAGCCAATTGCGGTGAATGACGCCGCGCTCAGCGATGCTCTGCGTTCCGCCAAGGAGCGATACGCCGCCCGCAACCCCTCGAGCCGCGCGCAATGGGAATCGGCTGCTCGCGCGATGCCGGGCGGCAACACCCGAACGATCCTGTACTTCGATCCCTTTCCGCTCTGCATGCTTCGCGGCGAGGGATGCCACCTGTTCGACGCCGATGGGCACCGCTATGTGGATCTGCTCGGCGAGTACACGGCGGGAATTTTCGGACACTCGCATCCCGTCATCCGCGCGGCGATCGTCGATGCGTTGAATGGCGGCATCAGCCTGTCCGCGCACAATGCGGCCGAGAACCGCCTCGCCAATCTGATCCGGGAACGCTACGCCTCGATGGAGCTCGTGCGCTTCACCAATTCCGGCACCGAGGCCAATCTGATGGCCATTGCCACTGCGATCGCCTTCACCGGCCGCCGCCGTATCCTGGTGTTCGCCGGCGCCTATCACGGCAGCGTGCTGAAGTTCGGCGGGGCACCCTCGCCCATCAACGTGCCGCACGATTTTCTGATCGCTCCCTACAACGACATCGAGACCGCACGTACGCTCCTGCGCGAGCATGCATGCGAGCTCGCCGCCGTGCTGGTCGAGCCCATGCTGGGCTCCGCGGGCTGCATCCCCGGGGATCCGCCGTTTCTCTCCATGCTGGCCGATGAATCCCGCGCTGCGGGGGCATTGCTGATATTCGATGAGATCCAGACATCGAGGCTCTCCGCCGGCGGACGCCAGGCGCTGCTCGGCATCCGGCCCGATCTCACCACACTCGGCAAGTACCACGGCGGCGGCCTGTCGTTCGGCGCGTTCGGCGGCCGCGCCGACGTGATGTCGCTCTACGATCCGCGAAATCCCCGGCATCTGTCGCACGCGGGCACGTTCAACAACAACGTGCTGTCGATGGCCGCAGGCTACGCGGGGCTGTCAGAGGTGGCCACGGCCGAGGCGCTCGATGGGCTGAATCGCCGCGGGGATGCGCTGCGCGAGAAGCTCTCGCGTTTATTCGTCGAAACAGCTTCCGAACTTCGCGTGTCGGGGCTCGGCTCGCTCCTGACCCTGCACGCCGGCGGCGCACCTGCATCGAATCCTACGGCCGGCGCACTGCTGTTCTTCGATTTGCTCGAGCGCGGTTTCTATGCGGCGCCGAGAGGGCTGATCGCCCTTTCTCTGGCCATCGAGGATACCCACGTCCGGGCGCTCCTGAACGCGATGCGCGACATCGTGACTGAGCGCGCAGGATTTCTTTAGCGCAGCGGATCAACAAGTACACCCGGACGAAGCCGTAGCGATGCGGCCGGCGGACTCCTCGGCGCTGCACTGCGGCAGCCGGCGATAGAGCGTCGTGCGCTGCACGGCCGCACGCCCGAGCGAGGCCGCCAGCGACAGCATGTCGCCCTGGGTCATCTCCTGGCCGTGCGTCGCGCCCGCCGCGCGCGTGATGCTTTCGTTCATGAGCGTGCCGCCGAGATCGTTGGCACCGGCGCGCAGCGCCTCGCGCATGCCCGCACGACCCATCTTGACCCAGGAGGCCTGAATGTTCTCGACATGCGGATGCAGGACGAGCCGCGCGACGGCGTGAACGAGAATCGCCTCGCGCAACGTCGGACCCGGCCGCGCCCGCCCGCGCCGGTAGAGCGGCGCCTCGTGCGCGACGAACGGCAACGGCACGAACTCGGTGAGCCCCCGCGTCCGTCGTTGCAGGTCGCGAAGCCGCAACAGATGCGCCGCCCAATCGCCATACCCGTCGACGTGCCCGAACATCATGGTCGAAGTCGTTGGAAGACCCACCTCGTGCGCCGTCTCGATCACTTCGAGCCACTCCCCGGTGCGCAGCTTGTCGGGACAAAGTATGTCGCGCACCTCATCGACGAGGATTTCCGCGGCCGTGCCCGGAAGGCTCCCGAGGCCTTCGCATTTGAGCAGCGACAGATAGTCGCGCAGCGGCATGGCGAGCGTCTCGGCGCCATGCCAGACCTCGAGCGGCGAGAAAGCATGCACGTGCATGGCCGGATCCGCCTTCTTGAGCGCGCGCAATATCTCGAGATACGTGTCGCCCGTGAAGCTCGGGTGAATGCCTCCCTGCAGGCACACCTCGGTGGCGCCGCGCGCGCCCGCCTCGAGCGTTCGGTCGACGATCTCGCGGATGTCCAAGAGATACCCGCGTTCGGCGCCCTCGCGTTTGCGCGTACCCTTGGAGAACGCGCAAAAGCTGCAGTGGTATCCGCAGATGTTGGTGTAGTTGATGTTGCGGTTTACGACGTAAGTGGCCGCATCGCCGTTGACCCGCGCCCTCAGCCCATCCGCCGCCTCGCACACTTCGCGCAGCTCGCCTCCCCGCGCGCCGAAGAGCGCGGCAACCTGACCGGCGCTTAAGTGCTCGGCGCCGAAATCGGCGATGTCCCGCAGGAGCGCGCCGATGCGGGTGCCCTCCTGTCGCCGGTGGCGCGTCGCGAAGCCCGGCGGCAGATCGGTGCTGCGGCCCGTGCGCCAGGCATCCTCGCGTCCGAGAGCATCGCCGTCGGAGAGTTCCAGCACCGCGCGGCGCATGCCCGCATCGAGCCAGATCTCGGGTGATTTCGCATAGGGTGGATACACCGTCAGGCGCTGGACGAGCGTCTTGCCCGCCGCCTCGGTCTGCCCGCGCAGATGCTCGAGCTCCGGCCACGGCGATTCCGGGTTCACGAAATCGGGCGTGAGCGGTGATACGCCGCCCCAATCGTTGATGCCCGCCTGCACCAAGAGCGCGAGCGGCGCCGGCGAAAGATTGGGCGGCGCCTGGATGCTCATGGCGGAGCCGAACACCACCCGCGCAGCCGCGATGCTCCAGAGCAGCTCCTCGGCGTCGGCTGCCGGCGCATCGGCCATCAGGGTGCCCGGCTTGGGCACGAAATTTTGGACGATGATTTCCTGGATGTGTCCGTAGCGCTCGTGCAGCTCGCGAATGGCGAGGAGCGCCTCGATGCGCTCGAGGCGGGTTTCGCCGATGCCGATCAGAATGCCGGTCGTGAACGGAATCTTTTGTCGGCCCGCCTCGGCGATGGTTTCAAGCCGCCGGGCGGGTTCCTTGTCCGGCGACCCGTAATGCGGCCCGCCTTTCTCGCCGAGGCGCGCAGCCGCGGTTTCCAGCATGAGACCCATCGATGCGCACACCGGCCGCAGCAGGGCCATCTCGTCTGCCGTCATGCAGCCGGCGTTGATGTGCGGCAGGAGCCCCGTCCGGTCCCGCACGGCGACAGCGGCCGCTGCGAGATAATGAAGGGTGCTCTCGAACCCGTGCGCGGTCAGCCACTCGCGCGCGGCGCGGTAGCGCAGTTCCGGGCGTTCGCCCAAGGTGAACAGCCCCTCCTTGCAGCCCAACTTCGCCCCCTGGGCCGCGGTCGAGACCGCCTCCTCGATGGAAAGGTAGGGGCTCTTGAGCCGCCGCGGCGCCTGGGCAAAGGTGCAGTAGTGACAGGAGTCGCGGCACAACTGCGTGAGCGGCAGAAACACTTTCGGAGAGTAGCTGACCAGCGAGCCGAACCCTAAGTCCCGGAGCCCGCTCGCGCGCGGCGCGAGCTCGGTCGCGCTCGCCGCCGTCAGCGCGTGCGCGCTCACGGCCGCAAGAGCGTGCGCGCTCGCCGATACAGCCGTCGCGGTCGAAGGCACCGTCGCGCGCAGCAACGACGCCAACGGTCCCCGCTCGTCCTGTTCCCCGACTCTCGCTCGCAAGGCCTCGAGGTCCGCGGGCGTGTCGACGTCGAACGACACCGCCGGTTCGCACAGCTCATGCGCATCCGCACCCGCCGCACGCAGATGCCTCGAGAAGCTGTCGGGACCGAACGACGGCTGAAACGACGCTCGCGGCGCGAGCAGCACGAGGTTGGTGCCCGTTCCCTCTTTGCAGCGCACGAGACCGATCGCCGCGCGCTGCCGGCCCTGCACACGGGCATGGGCCCGCACCAGCCCTGACAAGGCCTCTGCGGTGAGGGTCGCGAGATCGGAAGGGAGCAGGACCGCGAGGCTCGCGCCGTGCCGCGCCGCGGCGTCGAGCCCGAGCGCGCAGGCGTCATTGAGCGAGCCATCCGCATCGTCCACGACCAGCGCTCCGCGCGCACGCGCTGCCGCGGCCACGCGCGGATCGGGCGTCACCACGAGGGTGCCGGCGAACACACCGGTGCTTTGCAATACGTCCAACGTTCGGCATGCGAGCAGGTACGCAAACTCCTCGCGCGCCCCGCCGAGCGCCGCCGACAGCCGGCGTTTGGCCGCCGCGAGCCGCTTGACCGGCACCACCGCCCAGATCGCGCCCGCCGTCCACGGCGCCTCCTCCAGGTCGCCGCCATTGCCGGTCGATACGCGCTGCTCGTCCATGGAATCGATGTTACACGCCATAACGCTTCCTCAGCCGCGGCGCCACCTGCTCCGTGAACAGGGTGAGAAATCGTGCCTGGTCGGGCCCCGGCGCATGGAAGACCAGATGGTCGAATCCGAGCTCGATGTAGGCGCCGACCTTCTCCGTCACCTCGTCCGGATCGCTCGACACGATCCAGCGCGAGACGGTGCGCTCGACCGGCAGCGCGTCCGCGAGTTTCTCCATCTCCTTGGGATCCCCGACGTGATCTCTTTCTTCCGGCTTCAAGGCGAGCGCGCCCCAGTAATGCGTGTCGGCCGCGGCACGCTCGCGGTCGGTATCGAATGACACCTTCATCTCGATCATGCGCTCGAAGCCTAAGTCCCGCCCGCGGCCCGAGGCGTCGAGGCCCGCCTGCACGTTCGGCAGCAGGGTCTCCGTGTACAGCTCGCGCTTCTTGCCGCTGGTGCAGATGAATCCGTCGCCCTCCAGACCCGCGAGCTTGGCCATGAAGGGGCCCGCGCCCGCCACGAACAGCGGTACCGATTGCGCGGGCCGGTCGTACAGGGTTGCCAATCGCGTTTTGTAAAATTGACCCTCGAAGCTCACCCGCTCCCCGGACCAGAGTGCGCGGATCAGCTTGAGCGCTTCGCGAAAGCGCGCGGTGCGCTCCTTCTGCTCGGGCCAATCGAGGCCGGTGGCGGGCACCTCGTTCAAGGACTCCCCCGTTCCCATGCCGAGCACCACCCGGCCGGGGAACATCGTGCCCAAGGTGGCGAAAGCCTGTGCCACGATCGAGGGGTGGTAACGAAAGCTCGGCGTGAGCACGCTCGTTCCCATCACGATGCGCTCGGTGCGGGCGCCGAGCGCGCCCAGCCAGGCCAGGGAGAACGGCGCGTGGCCGCCGGTATGCCTCCATGGCTGAAAATGATCGCTGATCCACACCGAATCCAAGCCGAGCTTCTCCGCCAGCACCGCGAAGTCCAGCAATTCGTTGGGCCCGAATTGTTCCGCGGACGCCTTGTACCCGAGTTTGATCATGCTGAACCCTCGATTGACTGGCCCGACACCCGATGCGGCCGGCGGTCAAGCGCCGCGAGGCATGCCTGCGCGAGATTCCGCCGATCGGCCGGCGACCTCATCAAAATCTCCGCCGTCGCGATTTCGGGATCGCCCGCCTCGCGCGCGCCGATCAGGGCCCGGTCACCCTCATCGACCAGCATGAGGTCCAAAAAATCGCGGTAGTGGCGGGCGATTTCCAGAGGAGACACCGGCAGCGCGAGCTCGTTCATGATTTTCGAAGCGGGACCCTTGACGGCCGCTCCCCCGATCAGCGGCGACACGGCGATCACGGGCGCCGCGGCCCGCACCAGGAGGTCTTGCAGCCCCGGGACCGCCAGAATCGGCGCGATGCTCAAGTAGGGATTCGACGGACACAGCACGATGCCCTGCAAGTCGGACCGCTCGAGCGCCGCGCGCACCTCGTCCGACAGGGTCGCCGAGCGCTCGCCGCCGTAACGGAATCCGCGCACGGCCGGGGCGCAGCGATGCTTCACGAAGTACTCCTGGAACGGCAACTCGCCGAGCTCCGTCAATACCGTGGTGGGGGCCGGCTGATCGCACATCGGCAAAAGCTCCGCCCCGACGCCGAAGCGCCGCGCGAGCTCGCGGGTGATCGCCGTGAGCGTCATGCCTTGCGATTGCAGCTCGCGCCGATAGAGGTGCAGGGCGATGTCGCGATCGCCCAACTGGAACCAGGTATCGAGCTCGAGCTCACGCCACTGCGCCTGCACCCGCCAGGTTTCGTCCGCCCGGCCCCATCCCTGCTCCGCGTTGGCGACGCCGGCGAGCGTATACAGCACGGTGTCCAGGTCCGGGCAGATCGGCAGCCCCCGATGCTCGAAATCGTCGCCGGTATTGACGATGACGGAAAGCGCATCGGGTGCGAGAATTTGCTGCAGTCCGTCCGCCAGCTTCGCGCCGCCGACGCCCCCGCATAATGCAACGATGTGCTGCATCGCTCGCGCCTACTGGAACAGGTCTTCGGCCAGCGGCCGCAACAGATCGGAGGCCCGCGCCGAGTCGTCGCGCCACGCCGGCGGCAAGCCGCGCGCGAGCACCACGGGCCGCCCCTCCGCGCCCGCGCCCATGACGAGCTCGGCCGCCGCGGCGAGACCATCGGCCGTCGCCACCTGGGTCATCTTGAGCGTACGCCCGCAACGATCCTCGTCGCCGCGCCGGTCGAGCAGCGTGACCAGTCCCGACGCGCCGATCGCCGTCCCGCACACGCCACGCCTCCAGGCCCGGCCGAACGTGTCGGTGATCACCACCGCCGGTGATACGCCGAGCATCGCCCGGAACCATTCGCGCAACCGTCGAGCCGATGAATCGGGATCCTCCGGCAGGAGCAGCACGCGACGGCCGGAGCCCGGCACGTTCGACTGATCGACCCCGGCATTCGCCATCACCAGGCCGAGCCGATGCCTGACGATGAGCACTTGAGGAGCGCAGCGCACCACGCCGGTCGATTCGCGCAGGATCACTTCGACCAGGCGCGGGTCCTTCCCGCACCGCGCCGCCAGCTCCCGGGCCTGCGCGGACACCTCCACGCCCTCGAGATCGATGAAGCGGTTTTCGAACTTCGACACGACTTTCTGGCACACGAGCAGCGCGTCTTCATCGGCGAGGCGCAGCGATTGACGCCCGAGCGCGGCCGCGATGAGCGGCCCCAGGGCATCGCCGGGTTCGATTTCCGGCATCCCTTCGAGCGCGACGAACGAGAGGGAAGCCGGCGTCAAGGCGTGGGATCTATGGCAACGAGAATGCAGCATCGAGCGCGCTCGGCGAGGGAGGTGCGCGAGGCGTTCGACCACCAGAAGCCTCCGCTCGGCCGCGGATAGTAGCCGAGCACGATGAGATCGACCGCCAGTTTGTTCGCGTACTCGAGTATCCGCTCGACGGTGTCTCCGCTCGCCAAATAACCCTCCGCGGCCAGGCCCCGCGCCTTGAGCCATTCCACCGACTCATCCAGCATACGCCGATAGCCATGATCCTCGTTGACCAGGCACGCGTGGCCGGCGGCTCCCGCCGCGAGCACGGGATCGAGCGCGCCGGCCGGAATGATGGAAAGCACGTACACCTGGGATTTGAGACAGATGGACAGGTCCGCGCCGCGCCGCAACGCCCGCCGCCCGGCGGCGGATCCGTCGTAGCACAACAGTACGCGCGTGAACATGACGACCTCCGCCTGGTTCTTAGGCCGCCGCAAAGCGTTGCAGATGAAAGTCGCCGTCGCCAAACAGAATCTCGATGGCGGTGAGCCGCTTGAACCAATGACTCACCTTGAGCTCGTCGGTCATGCCCATGCCGCCATGCAGTTGCACCGCTTGCTGCCCGACGAAACGGGCCGCTTCGGCGATCACGACCTTGGCCGCCGACAGGGCCCGCCGCCGCTCCTCGAGGTCGGTGGAGGCGCAGCGCATCGCCGCCAGATAACTCATCGAGCGGGCCTGCTCCAAATGCACGGTCATGTCGGCGACGCGATGCTGCAGCGCCTGGAAGCGCCCGATCGGCTGCCCGAATTGTTGCCGGGTATTCAAGTACTCGACGGTCGCTCGAACCAATGCCTGCATGATGCTCACCGCCTCCGCGCACACGGCGGCGAGCCCCACGTCGAGGGCCGCCTCGATCGGCGCGAGCGCTTCGCCCTCGCCGCCCAGCCGGCTCGACTCCGGCACTCGAACTCCGTCCAGGCGGATGTCGGCCGCGCGCTGTCCGTCGACGGTGAGATACTCGGTCAACGTGAGTCCGGGCGTGTCGCGCGGCACCACGAACAGCGACACCCCCTCGGCATCGCCTGCCTCGCCGCGCGAGCGGGCGGACACGAGGAGCACCTGCGCGAGCCCCGCGTGAGCCACCACCGCCTTGTGGCCGTCGAGCCGAAATCCCGGGCCCGCGGGGGTCACGCGCGACTCGACCCAGCGGGTCTCGAAACGCGAGCTGGGTTCGAAGTGAGCCAGCGCCGCGATCCGATCGCCCGCGGCCAGGGCGCGCAACAGCTCGGTAGCCGACGCGCCGTCGAATTGCCGCAGCAGTGCGGTGGCGATGACCGCGCTGGTGAGAATCGGCTCGAGCAGCAGGCTCGGCCCGCTCGCGTCCATCAGCGCAAGCGTCTCGGTGGGCCCATAGCCCAGGCCTCCGAGCGCTGCGGGTACGTTGAGCGCCGTGACACCGAGCTCCGCCAATCCCCGCCAAACCGCCGGATCCCAACCCGCGCCGGACCGCTTGATCGCGCGCAGTCGATCGAACGTGTATTCCTTCGTCGCGAACCCCTCGACTGCCTCGCGAAGCTGCCGCTGTTCGTCGCTGAATTCGAAGTCCATGCCGTACCGCTCCTTAAAGGCCCATCATCTTGGCGACGATGTTTTTCTGAATCTCATTGGTGCCGCCGAATATCGAGAGCTTGCGCTGGTTCAAATAGGCGGAGGTCGCGGTGGCCGCAAAAGATGGTCCCACCGGCGGCATTGTCGGGTCGGACTGCCACCCCGCCTCCATGGCCTCGACTTGCAGCGGCAGCGCGTAGAGCCCGGCGGCATGCATCATGAGCTCGGAGATCGCCTGCTGAATCTCGGTGCCCTTGATCTTCAGGATGGAGGCCTCCGGGCCGGGCGCGCGCGATGCGCCCTCTTCGGACAAGACACGCAGGTTGGTGATCTCGAGCGCCATCAGATCGATCTCGATTCTCGCGATGCGCGCGGCGAACAGCGGGTCATCGAGCAGCGATCGGCCGTCGCGCCGCCCTTCGCGCGCGGCGCGCTTGAGGCGCGAGAGCTCGCGCTTGGCGCTGCCGACGCCCGCGATGCTGGTTCGCTCGTGTCCCAACAGGAACTTCGCGTAGGTCCAGCCGCGGTTCTCCTCGCCGACCAGATTCGCCACGGGCACGCGCACGTTCTCCAGGAAAATATCGTTGACCTCGCGGCCGCCGCCGTCGAGCAGCGCGATCGGCCGCACGCTCACCCCGGGGCTCTTCATGTCGATCAGCAGGAACGAAATGCCGGACTGCTGTTTGGCATCGGGATCGGTGCGCACCAGGCAGAACATCCAGTCGGCGAAATGACCCAGCGTGTTCCAGGTCTTCTGGCCGTTCACCACGAAGTGGTCGCCGTCGCGCACCGCGCGGGTCCGCAGCGAGGCCAGGTCCGATCCCGCGCCGGGCTCGGAATACCCCTGACACCACCAGGTCTCGCTCGACAGAATGGGCGGCAGGAATCGTTGCTGCTGTTCCGGTGTTCCGAAAGCCATGAGCACCGGCGCAACCATTTTCAATCCGAACGGGATCAGGCGCGGCGCACCCGCCTCCGCCGATTCCTCCTCGAAAATGTACTGCTGCACGGCGTTCCAGCCGGTCCCGCCGAATTGCTTGGGCCAGTTCACGGCGCCCCAGCCCTGCTCGTAGAGCCGGCGCTGCCAGGCAAGATAATCGTCGCGGCTCAAATCGCGGCCGTCGAGCACTTTGTCGCGGACGCTTTGCGGCAGGCGCTCGCGTAGAAACGCCCGCACCTCGTCGCGAAAAGCCCGCTCTTCGGCCGTGAACTCGAGATTCATTTGTCGCCCTGCCGCTTCCGCCGTCGCCTGCTTTGATCTTACTATAGCGAGCCGCCGAATCGCGTGGCGGCGCCAAGTCAGGGCGGGCGGGATGACGGTCCGGGAATTATTCGAGCTCGACGGGCAGGTGGTGCTGATCAGCGGCGGCTCCCGGGGCCTCGGGCTGCAGATGGCCTCGGCTCTCGGCGAAATGGGCGCCAAGATCGCGATTTGCGCGCGTAAGCCGCAGGAGCTCGAGCGGGCCGCGGCCGAGCTCGAGAGGCTCGGCATCGAGGTCTTCACCGCCCCCTGCGACCTGGCCAATCCGGACGAGCTGCCGCCCCTGGTGGACGCCGTGCTGGCTCGGTTCGGCCGCATCGACGTGCTGGTCAATAACGCCGGGGCGAGCTGGGGTGCGCCCGCCGAGGACATGCCGCTCGATGCCTGGAACAAGGTCATGCGGCTCAACGCCGGCGCCGTGTTTCAGTTGAGTCAACTCGTCGCGAACCGCTGTTTCATCCCGCGCCGGTCGGGCAACATCGTGATCGTTGCCTCGGTGGCCGCGCTGCGCATCGGCCTCGACATGCGGGCGGTGGGCTACTACGCCTCGAAGGCGGCCGCGTTGCAATTGACCCGTGCGCTCGCCGCCGAATGGGGCCGCCATGGGATCCGGGTGAATGCGCTCTGCCCGGGCTTCTTCCCCTCGAAAATGTCCAGCGGACTGTTGGACAAGATCGGCGCCTCGGTGATCGAGCGCACGCCGCTCGGCCGCCTCGGCGGCGAGACGGATTTGATGGGCGCCGCCGTCTATCTCGCCTCGGCGGCCTCGCGGCACGTCACCGGTCAATATATTTGCGTGGACGGGGGCGCTTCGATCGCGTGATCGCCTGCGCCGCCAGGCGCGGTCTGCCGCAGGGCGTGGGCTCGCGGCCCCCGCTCAAGGCTTGAGCTCCGCGCAGTTCCCCCCGCTCGCAGTCCCCGCGAATCGGTCCCGCACCCACGTGAGTTGATCGGGCGTCGAGTGATCCATGGTCGGATCGTGATCGAGCCCCGGGTAGGAGCGGAACGTCAGCGCGATGCCATTGCGGCACGCCTTGCGCACCGTGCCCCGCACCGAGGCGATGGGAACGGTCTGATCGCCCTCGCCCGCGATCACCAGCATCGGGCCGCCGACCGGCGCGACACCGAGCTCGTCGAGCTTGAAAAACTTTTCCGCCGCGGCGGTCCGGTCCCAGCCCTGCTTCAGGATCTTGCCGGCCGGCAGGTCGAGGAAGCTCGCGTAGGCATAATTCCAGCAACCTTTGGTGGTCGCGTTGCCGTATCGATCGAGCGCCGCGCCCTGCAGCATGTCGGAGGGCTTGAAATCCGGGCTCAGCACGTGAATGGCGTAGGCCATGTACGTCATGTAGAACGCCGCATCGCTCTTGGGATCGCCCATGCCTTTGAGGATGGCCTGGAGATCTCCGGCGCCGGCGACGGACACCGCGCCGAGGTAGTTGGGATCGCGCAGCGTCGCTTGCATCTCGGCCACGCTCCAGGCGGCGAGCCCTCCCTGCGAGTGGCCGATCACGACCCAGCGGCGCCCGAGCGAGGGCACGGCAGCGCGCGCGGCCGGGATCGAATAGATCACATCGCGCGCCTGCGCAATTTTATTGACGTACTCGTGCGGTCCTTCGGTGCCGAGGCCGTGATAGTCGGTGGCGACCACGGCGAATCCCGCGCGCACCATCGGCATGAGCCCCTCTTCGCCGTATTCCATGTCCTTCTGCAGCGAAGGCGCGCACATTCGCGCGACTCCGCTGGTGCCGTGCGCCCACGCGATCACCGGCCAGCCGCCGGCCGGCGCCTGCCCGGCAGGAACGAGCACCACGGCCGAGGTGGCGACGGGAGTCCCCTTCGAGCTCAACGAGTGATAGAGAATGCGGACCGCCGTCGCGCCGGGCGGGACTGCATATCCCTGGAACGGCTCCTGCCGCAGGAGCGCGCCGGGTTTCGAGCCGGACAGCGCAGGCGTCTCGTAGAACGCGGTGAGCGGCAGGGCATCGTCCTGCTCCATCTTGATGGCCTCGGCCAGCGAATGCGGCATGGGCAGGATGGGCACGCTGTCCGCATGCGACAGGCGCACGCTGAGGACCGCGAGCAGCGCTGCGCTCGACAGGGTGGCCAAGGCTCGGCGTTCGAAGGGGGTCCGGGGCATGGGTGGTCGGCCTCTTTATGTTTAAAGAACCGAGTGTACCGCGATCCGGGGAGCCCGCGGCGTGCGCGCGGGAGCTGCGCTAAAAGATGCCGAGCGAGATGCCGGCGGCGAGCGTCGCGCCGAGCTCCTCGCAGCGGGCGAGCTCTTCGGCCGGGATCGTTTTCGGCGTCGAGATCGATTCCGGGCTTTGCGCATGCGTACAGACGATGAGCGGCGGTGCGACCGCGCGCAGCCTCCAGCCGGTCGCGATCCGCTCGATCTGCGCCGCGGCCTGCGTGCCGTCGCTTCCCGCACAGATGAGCGTGGCATACGGCCTGCCGTTGAGCCGCTCGAGCGCCGCATAGTAGCTGCGATCGAAGAAGTCCTTCATCAATCCGGACATCGCGGCGAGATTCTCGGGAGTGGCGAACAGATATCCATCGGCCGCCAGCACGTCGTCGGCGCCGGCATCCCGCGCATGCATCACCCGCGTCGCGAGCTGCGGCTCGTTGCGCGCCGCTTGCGCCGCGGCATACGCCATCTGCTGCGTACCGCCGGTCATCGAGTGATATACGATCAACAGCGTTTTCACGGGTCAGCCATCGGTTAGAATCGCGCTCCGGGCACGCGCCGCGCGGCGCGGTGCATCACATTGTGGGGCGTGCCGATGAAATATCGCAAATTGGGTTCGAGCGATCTCATGGTATCGGAGATCGCTTTCGGCTCCTGGCTGACGTTCTCGAGCGGCGTGCGCAAGGAGAGCGCCGTGGCCTGTGTCCACCGCGCTCTGGAGCGCGGCGTGACGCTATTCGACACCGCGAATGTCTACGGCCGGGGTGTCGCGGAGCAGGTGCTCGGCGAGGCGCTGGCCGGGATCAAGCGCGACAGCGTGGTGCTGGCGACCAAGTTGTTCTTTCCCATGAGCGATACCGATCGGGGATTGTCGCGTGCGCAGATCGAGAAGCAGATCGATGCCTCGTTGGCGCGCCTGAAAGTCTCGTATGTCGATCTATACCAATGCCATCGCTATGATGCCGAGACCCCGCTCGAGGAGACGCTCGAAGCGCTCACCCGGGCCGTGCGTGCCGGCAAGACGCGTTACATCGGCTTCTCCGAATGGCCCGTCGATCGGATCGAGGCGGCGCTCGCGCTGCCGGGAGTCGAAAAGTTCGTGTCGAGTCAGCCCCAATATTCGCTGCTGCACCGCGACCCGGAACGCGCGCTGTTGCCGCTGTGCGCGCGATCCGGGATTTCTCAAATCGTGTGGTCGCCGCTCGCGCAGGGCGCATTGACGGGCAAGTACCAGCCGGGTGCGCCGGTTCCGACCGACAGCCGGGCGGCCGATGATTCGATGAAGGGCTTCCTGAATCCCGCGTGGCTCAAACCCGGGGTCCTGCGCGCCATCCAGGCGCTGCGGCCGCTCGCTGCCCAGGCCGGGCTCACGCTCGCGCAGTTCTCGCTCGCCTGGGTGCTGCGTCAGCCGAACGTGGCGGCCGCCATCATCGGCGCCTCCCGGCCCGACCAGGTCGATGAGAATGTCGCTGCGAGCGGACAGGTGCTGTCGGCCGAGCTCGTTTCGCAGGCAGAGAAGCTGGTGGGGGATGCGCTGCTCGCGGTCGGCAGGTAAACCGAATGTAACGTGAACCGACGGCGTCAAAGGCGCTCTAATCCGCATCGTGTCCGTTTTACGAGAGCCGTCGCTACCCATGTCATTGCCCTACCTGCGACGCTGCGCCGGTGTCCTGCTGTTGGCCGCCTTCCTGGCCGGGCCCGGCAGCGCCGCCGGTGCGCCCTTCGACCTCGCCGGCCCGACGCTCGACGCCACGGTGACCCGCGCCGGAACGACCCTGCCGGCCTCCGAGGTGCCGAATCTCGCGGCGGGCGACAGAATCTGGATCCGCGTGAATCTGCCGGCCTCGCAGTCCGCCCACTACCTGCTGGTCACGGCATTCCTGAGCGGATCCACCAATCCGCCCCCGGAAAAATGGTTCTTCGATTGCAAGACCTGGACGCCGAAGTGCGCCATGGACGGGCTCACGGTGACGGTCCCGCAGGACGCTCAACAGATGCTGGTGTTTCTGGCGCCGGAAGCGGGCGGTGATTTCAAGACGCTGCTGGGCGCGGTGCGCGGCCGGCCGGGTGCGTTCGTGCGCACCTCTCAGGATCTGAACCAAGCGGCGCTCGATCGCTCCCGGCTCGAGCGCTACCTGACGACGGTTCGCGCGCTCAACGATTCGGACCCGGAGAAGCTCTCGCAGGTCGCGCCGTTGTTGGCGCGCAGCCTCGCCATCAAAGTGGATGAAAAATGTCTGGACCGGAACCCGGAGCTGCAGGCTCCCTGCCTGATGGCGGGTCAGGAGTCGCTGATTCTCAACGACGGCCACAGCACCTCCATCGTCGAGGCGCTGACCTCGGGGCCCGGCAGCGACCTTGCGATGGAAGCGAGCTACACGCCGCAGCTGAGCTACGGCTATTACAGCCCGTACATCGCATCGGTGCTCGATATTGCGAAAATCCTGGACTCCTTCCACACCGCGCAGTATCAGTACATCCCGGCGCTCGCTTCGGCGCACGGCGACGAGCTCGATCTCACGCTCAACACGGCGCCTTCGTTCCACAATCCCAAATCGGTGCTGGTGGTGGCGATGCCCGCCATCGAAAAGGCTCAGCTGCCGCCGCTGCACGCCGTCGATCCCAAGGAAATTTACTGCGCGAGAAAAACGGCGCTGGTGTTGCCCGTGGAAGGAGCGCCGCTGGTGTTTTCTACCTCGTACGCGCACGACATGACCTTGAACCTCGCCGGAAGCGACGGGAAATCCTTGAATCTGCCGGTGACCGCGGACGCTTCGCAGGGCGGCTTCGTGGTCGACACCAAGAGCTTGGGCTCGGTCGTGCTCGGCGACAACGTTCAGGCAACGCTGCGGGGATACTGGGGCTTCGATCCCTACCAAGGCCCCACCTTTCGGCTGAGGAATGCACGCGCCGCGGCCTGGCAGCTCGCGGCGGGCGACGAGGCGGCCCTGATCGTCGGACGCCAGGACACCGTGCATCTGCGCGCGGACGACGTGAGCTGCGTGGACAGCATCATGCTCAAGGATCCGGCCGGCAAGGAGCTGAAGACCGAATGGAAGCGATCCAAGCCCGATGAGGTCGAGGTCAAGCTGCCGCTGCAGGAATCGCAGCCCGGAGCCATGACCCTGTTGGTGGCGCAATACGGCCTGACGCAACCTCAGCCTCTGAGCGTGCAGACGTTCGCGGAAGCCGGGCGCTTCGACGGATTCGAAATACATGCGGGCGACGCGCAGGGAATCCTCACGGGAAGCCGCCTCGACGAGGTCGCCAGCCTGACGCTCAGGAACCTCGTGTTCATGCCGGGAGATTTGACGCGGCACACCGGCGGGGATGAGCTGCCGATGACCGCGAAGGACGAGGGGGACGTGGGCGACTTGAAGCCCGAGCATGCGGTGCCCGCCAAGGTCACGCTCAAGGACGGTCGGGTCATGTCCGTGACCGCGAACGTGGATGCGGCGCGGCCCAAGGTCGCGCTGATCGGCAAGAGCGTGCAGGCCTCGGCGCTCAGCGGCGACAGCAACATCCTGCTGACCGATCCGAGCGAGCTGCCTCAGGATGCGACGCTGGTGTTCTCCGTTCGAGCCCAGATACCGGCGAGCTTCGGCCGCGACGAGACCATCGACGTGGCCACGCTCGACGAGGCCTTCGATGCGTCGTTGAGCCTCACCAATGGAGGCCTCGCGCTCGAGAATTCCCACGTGGCTGTGGCGACCTTCACGCCGGGCAAGGCATTCGGCGCCTCGGCTTACGGACCGCTCAAATACCGCGTGAGCGCGAAGGGCGTCGCCGGCGACTGGCAGCCCCTCGCCAATCTCGTGCGCCTGCCCATGCTCAAGAAACTCGACTGCCCGGAGACCCCGGAATTGGCATGCAAGCTCACCGGGTCGAGCCTGTACCTGATCGATTCGGTGTCGGCCGACGCCCAGTTCGCCAAGCCGGTGACGGTACCCGATGGCTTTCTCAGCTCGACGATGCCGGTGCCTCATCCGCTGGGCGGCACCCTGTACTTGAAGCTTCGCGACAATCCGCAAATCGTCAATCCGATCGCGCTCTCCGTGCAAGCCCTGCCGCCGGCTCCCGCGGAGACCGAGCGCACCGAGGTACGTCGGTCGGCCGCTAGCGGCGGTCAGTGACGCGTGCGGCCTTGCCGCTCGAGCGTTGCAGCGAGCCGCTCGCCACCACGCGGATCTCGGCGGAGATACCCACCATCGACTTGAGCGAGTGTCCGAGCGCGCGCGCTTCGCTCCGGTGCGCATCGGGGGCAAGATCCGGCCTCGCCTCGACGATCACGACCACCTCGTCCATCCGGTGCGGCCTCGACACTTCGATTTCGTAATGCGGCGCAAGGCCGGGCCGGGCCAGTATCAGCTCCTCGACCTGCGAGGGGAACAGATTCACGCCGCGGATGATCAGCATATCGTCGGTGCGGCCCGTGATCTTGGCGAATCGGCGCATCGCGGTGACATTGCCCGGAAGCAGACGTGTGAGGTCGCGGGTGCGATAGCGCACCACCGGCATGGCTTCCTTGGTGAGCGAGGTGAACACGAGCTCCCCCGGCTCGCCCGGCGCTAGCGGCACGCCGCTCACCGGGTCGACGATCTCCGGCAGGAAGTGGTCCTCCCAGATCGTCGGGCCTTCCTTGGTGCGGGCGAACTCCTGCGCGACGCCCGGCCCCATCACCTCCGACAGCCCGTAGATGTCGCAGGCATCGATGCCGAACGCGGACTCGATCTCCTGTCGGATGCCCTCGCCCCACGGCTCCGCGCCGAAGATGCCGATGGACAGTCCGCTCGACTTCGGATCGATCCCCTCCCGCCTGAACTCGTCCAGCAGCGCGAGCATGTAGCTCGGCGTGATCATGATGATGTCCGGGCGGAAGTCCATGATGAGCTGCACTTGCCGCTCGGTCTGTCCTCCCGACATGGGGATCACCGTGCAGCCCGCCGCCTCCGCGCCGTAGTGCGCGCCCAGGCCTCCGGTAAACAGCCCGTAGCCGTAGGCCACGTGCACCCGCATTCCGCGCCGGCCGCCGGCGGCGCGGATCGAGCGGGCCACGAGCTGGCTCCAGGTGTCGATGTCCTTGCGCGTGTAGCCGACCACCGTGGGCTTGCCGGTCGTGCCGGACGAGGCGTGTACCCGGGCCACCCGATCCATCGGCACGGCGAAGAACCCAAACGGATAGGCTGCGCGCAAATCCGCCTTGGTGGTGAACGGGAAGCGCCTCAAATCCTCCAGGGATTTGAGATCGTCGGGCCGAACGCCTTGCGCATCGAAGCTGCGCCGGTAGCAAGGATTGTTCGCGTACGCATGCTGCAGGGTCTCGCGCAAGCGCTCCAGCTGCAGGGCCTCGATCTCGCGTCGCGCGAGGCCAAGCACCGGCTCGGCGTCGGGCTCGTGTCCGCTCACGGATCGCGCCTCTTGAAATCGGCCGGCCGCTTGCCGCGCGCAGCCGCCAGTCCCTCGTGCACGTCGCGCAGCCGAAAGCCGAGAAACTCGAGCGCCAGCGAGGCGTCGAAGCTCGGCCCGGCCAGCCTCAGCCAGTTATTGAGCGCATGCTTGGTCCACGAAACCGCGGTTGCGCTGCCGGCTGCGAGCAGCCGCGCAGTCTCGAGCGCCTTGGGCATCACCTCCGCGTCGGGCACCGCGAGCGCCACCAGACCGATGCGCTCCGCCTCGAGGCCGGACAGCGGTTTGTTGGTGAGCAGGTAGTATCTTGCTTTGGCGAGCCCACAGAGCAGCGGCCAGATGATGACCGCATGATCACCCGCCGCGACTCCCAGCCGGGTATGCCCGTCGAGAATCTTCGCATCGTTCGCGGCGACGCACACGTCCGCGAGCAGCGCGACGGCGAGCCCTGCCCCGACGGCGCTTCCGCGCATCGCCGAAACCACCGGCTTCGAGCAGTTGATGACGTTGTAGACGAGATCGCTCGCCTCCTTCCACACCCGGATCAGAGTCGCCTCGTCGGCGATCATGCGATCGATCATGCCGAAATCGCCGCCGGCCGAGAAATTCGCGCCTTCGCCGCGCACCAGAATCGCGCGCACGGCATCATCGGCATCGGCCGCGCGCCACACCGCAGCAAGATCGCGGTGCATGGCCTCGGTGGCCGCGTTCAGCTTTCCTTCGTTCGCAATGACGATCTCGAGGATGTCCGGGTCGGGCGCGTGAAAGCAGAGGCTCCCATGCGCCTTCGCGTAACGATCGATATCAATCGGCATGGTCGGGCACCGCATGCACGCTCACCATCGTCAGCACATCGTAGGACGCCACGGTTTCCCCCGCGTGATTCGTGATCTCCGTGTCCCAGGCGACCTCGCCCCAACCCTTGTCGGCCCGCAGGCTTTTTTGGGCGCAGGTGAGCCGCACCTTGATCCGGTCCCCGGGCTTCACCGGCTTGACGAAGCGCAGCTCGTTCAGGCCGTAGTTGCCGAGCACGGGGCCGTAGTCGGGGTCGACGAACAGGCCCGCCGCTGCGGAGATCAGAAAATATCCGTGCGCGACACGCCCCCCGAACAAGGGATTGCGCGCCGCCTCGGCCTCGCTCATGTGGGCGTAGAACGTGTCGCCGGACAGTGCGGCGAAGCGCTCGATATCCTCGACGCTGACCTCGCGCTCGGCCGAAACGAACGTGTCCCCCAGCCGAAGCTCATGAAACGGCAGGCGGAAGGGATGCCGGCCGGGATCGAGGCGCCGGCTGCCCCGCACCCAGCGCCCGCCGAGCGCGGTGATGGTGTCCGGCGTGCCCTGCACCGCCGTTCGTTGCATGTAATGCAGCACGCCGCGGATGCCGCCCATTTCCTCTCCACCGCCCGCGCGTCCCGGTCCTCCGTGGATCAACGGCGCGAGCGGCGAGCCATGCCCGGTCGACTCGCGCGCACAACGCGCATTCGCGACCAGAATGCGCCCGTGGTAGGGCGCGAGCCCGAGCACGAGGTGGTTCGCCACGGCGTCGTCCGCCGAAAACACCGAGGCCACCAGGCTTCCGCCGCCGCGCCTTGCGAGCGCAATGGCATCGGCGGAGTCGCGATAGGGGATGAGCGTCGCGACCGGTCCGAACGCCTCCACCTCGTGCACCGCCCGCGCCGCGTGAGGGTCCCGGCAGCGCAGCAGCAGCGGCGCGAGAAACCCTCCGCGACGGCGATCGCCGCCCCTCACCTCGAACGACTCGAGCGAGCCGGCCACGATGTCCGCCTCGCGCGCGAGCTCGGCGATGCGTTCCAGCACATCGTCGCGCTGCGCGAGGCTCACCAGGGGTCCCATGCCCACCCCCTCGGTGCGCGGATCGCCCAGCACGATTTTGGACAGCGAGGCCCGAAGCGCCTCGACCGCCTCGTCGACGAAGGCGTCGGGGACCAGCGCCCTGCGGATCGCGGTGCATTTCTGGCCCGCCTTGACGGTGAGCTCGCGCGTGACTTCCCGGATGAACAGATCGAACTCGGCGCTTCCCGGGGGGGCATCCGAGGCAAGAATGCTCGAGTTGAGCGAGTCCGTCTCGGCGGTGAACGGCACGGCCCGGCGGATCACCGCCGGATGGACTCGCAGTCCCGCCGCCGTGTCGGCCGAGCCCGTGAACGAGACGAAATCCTGGCACGTGAGATGATCGAACAGATCGCCGACGCTGCCGCAGATGAGCTGCAGCGCGCCTTCGGGCAACAACCCCGACTCCACGATCCGGCGCACCACGCGTTCCGTGAGATAGGCCGTCGCCGTCGCCGGCTTCACGATCACCGGCACCCCGGCCAGGATCGCCGGCGCGAGCTTCTCGAGCATGCCCCACACCGGAAAATTGAACGCGTTGATGTGCACCGCCGCGCCTTCGCGCGAGACGTATACATGCTGTCCGACGAAAGCGCCCGACTTGGACAGGGGCTCGAGCGCGCCATCGAGATGGACCGTGCTGTTGGGGAGCTCGCGCGCACCCTTGCTCGCGAACGCGAACACGGTGCCGATGCCTCCGTCGATGTCGATCCAGGAATCGTCCTTGGTCGCGCCGGTCCGATACGACAGCTCGTAGAATTCCGCTTTGAAATCGAGGAGCCGCTTGGCGAGCGCTTTGAGCAGCGCCGCCCGCTCGTGAAAGGTCAGCAGGCGAAGTGCCGGGCCGCCGCGGCTGCGCGCATAGGTCAGCACCTCGCGGAAATCGACGCCGGCGGAGGAAGCCTCGGCGATGAGGTCTCCGGTCGATGCATCGCGCAGCGCGACGCCCGGACCTCGGGCCGCATGCCAGCGCCCCGAGACGTAGCTCTCGAGATTCATGAGCTGCCCTCCGGCGGCGCGCGGCGAAGCTGCCAGGATTGGAAGGTGTCGCCCGAGGCGGCGAGCTCGCGAAGCAGCGGCGCGGGTGTCCAGTATCGCGGGCCCAAGGCGCGCTCGAAGCGCCGCACGCCCTCGAGCACATCGGGCGTGCCCAGGGCATCCGCGTAACACATGGGTCCGCCACGGGCTTTCGGAAATCCATAGCCGTTGCACCAAATCGCATCGATGTCCGCGGGGCTGTCCGCGAAACCCTGCTCGAGGATCAGCGCCCCTTCGTTGATCAGCGCGAACAGGCAGCGATTCACGATCTCCTCATCGGAGATGGCGCGCCGGTCGATGCCGAGCCGCGCGGATTCGGCGGCAATCAGCGACTCGACGTCCGGATCGCGCACCGGCTTGCGCGTTCCTTCGGGATACAGGTAGGCCCCCCGGCCCGTCTTTTGGCCGAGGCGTCCCGACTCGACCAAAAGGTCCGCCACGCGGTAATAACGCGGATCGTCGGGAAGATCCTTGCGCTCGCGGCGCACCCGATAGCCTACGTCGAGCCCGGCGAGGTCGCCCACGGCGTTGGGACCCATCGCCATGCCGAATTTCTCCAGCGCCCCGTCGATCTCAACCGGAACGGCGCCCTCGAGCAGCATCAGCTGGTTTTCGCGGCCGTAGGCGTACAGCATGCGATTGCCGACGAACCCGAAGCAATTCCCCACCACCACGCCGAGTTTGCCCATGCGCCGCGTCACCTCCCGCGCCGTGGCGATGACATCGGCTGCCGTAGCGCTCCCGCGCACGATCTCGACCAGCCGCATGATGTTGGCAGGGCTGAAAAAATGCATCCCGACCACGTCGCGCGCCCGGCCGGACGCCGCCGCGATGGCATCGATGTCCAAGGTCGAGGTGTTGGATGCGAGCACCGCACCGGCACGGCAGACCGTCCCGAGCGAGGCGAACACCTCGCGCTTGACCGCGAGGCTCTCGAACACGGCCTCGATCACCAGATCCGCGCCCGCCAGCGCATCGATGCTGCCGCCCGCGCGCACGCGCTCGATCGCGGCCGCGGCGGCGGCGGCATCGAGGCGTCCCTTCCGGACCGCGGCGGCGAGGGTGCTGCGCAACCGATCCATGCCGGCCGACAGGGCCTCCTGTCGGGTGTCCACCAACACGACGTCCAATCCCGCCGTCGCCAAACTGATGGCGATGCCCGAGCCCATGGTGCCGGCCCCAAGCACCCCCACGGTGTCCACTGCGCGTGCGCCGGCGCCGACGAGCCCCATGCCGCTCAGGCTCTCCCCGCGACGCGCTCGACGACCATCGCGATTCCCTGACCGACGCCGATGCACATGGTGCACAGGGCATAGCGGCCGGCGCCGCGCTCGAGCTGATTGACCGCCGTGGTCACGAGGCGCGCGCCGCTCGCGCCCAGGGGATGCCCGAGGGCGATCGCGCCGCCCTGCGCGTTGACATGAGCCGCGTCATCCGCGAGCTTGAGCTCGCGCAACACGGCGAGGGCCTGCGCGGCGAACGCCTCGTTCAGCTCGATCCGATCCATCTGGGCGAGCCCCATGCCGAGGCGCGCCAGAAGCTTGCGGGTCGCCGCCACGGGTCCGATGCCCATGATTCGCGGCGCGACCCCCGCCACCGCGGTGCCGATCACCCGGGCCCGCGGCGTGAGGCCGAAGCGCTCGGCGGCGGCGGCGCTCGCAAGCAGCAGCGCGCACGCGCCGTCATTGACCCCCGACGAGTTGCCCGCGGTCACCGTGCCGCCCGCGCGGAACGGCGTCGCCAGCTTCTGCAGCGCCTCGAAACTCGTGTCGCGGGGATGCTCGTCCGTGCTCACCACCGTGGCCTCGCCCCGCTTCGAGGCAATCTCCACACCGACGATCTCGGCGCGAAAGTGTCCCGCCGCCTGTGCCGCGAGAGCGCGTTGCTGGCTGCGCAGCGCGAAGCGATCCTGATCCTCGCGCGAAATGTTGAAATCCTCGGCGACGTTCTCGCCGGTCTCGGGCATGGAATCGACGCCGTATTGCTTCTTCATGAGCGGATTCACGAAGCGCCAGCCGATGGTGGTGTCGAACATCTGAACGTCGCGCGCGAAGGGCGTCGCGCCCTTCGACATCACATAGGGTGCGCGGCTCATGCTCTCGACGCCGCCGGCCAGTACGACATCGGCCTCTCCGGCCGCGATCATGCGCGAAGCCGAGGCGACGGCATCGAGCCCGGAGCCGCACAACCGGTTGAGCGTCGCGCCCGGCACGTCCGCCGGAAGACCGGCGAGCAGCGCACTCATGCGGGCGACATTTCGATTGTCCTCGCCGGCCTGATTCGCGCATCCGAGAATGACATCGTCCACCGCCCGCGGATCGAGCCCGGCGTTTCGCTTCATCAACTCGCGCAACACCACCGCCGCCAAATCGTCCGGCCGCACCGACGCCAGCGCGCCGCCATAGCGGCCGATGGGTGTCCGGATCGCATCGCAGATGAATGCCTCGTTCATATCAATCCTTCGTGATCGAATGTTGTGCCGCTGCGCGAAAGCGCGCGCAGCGGCCTCGGAAGTGCGCCCGTATCTCGCCCGCCTCTTCACGGATGGTCACATCGTAGATCCCATGCCGCTCACCGCGCGAGGTTTCGATCGCGGTGGCGATCAGCCGCTCCCCCGCGGCCGAGGGTGCGAGGAACTCGATGCTCGCGCCGGCCGCCACCATTGCGACGCCGTGCGAGTTGCAGGCATAGCCGAACGCCGTGTCCGCGAGCGCGAACACGATCCCGCCGTGACAGGTGCCATGGCCGTTGAGCATGTCGGCGCGCACCCGCATCGCGACCTGCACGGCGCCGGCCGCCACGCTGAGAAGCTCGATGCCCAGCGAACGCGCGGCCCGATCGCGGCTGTACTGGGTGTCGACCGCGGCGAGGGCGGCGCTCGTGTCGGCCATCCTTAACGGCCCTTGAACAGCGGCGCGCGCTTCTCGGTGAACGCGGCCACGCCCTCGGCGTAATCCGCCGAGCGGCCCAGTTCCCGCTGCAGATCGCGCTCGATGTCGAGCTGTTGCTCCAAGGTGCGACTCCAACCGCCGTGAATGGCCTGTTTGGTGGCGGCGAGGCCGCGGGTGGGGGCCGCGGCCAATTGCCGCGCCAGTGCATCCACCGTCGGGGAGAGCTCCGCATCGTCCACGCATTGCCAGATCATGCCCCAAGCGGCGGCCTGTTCTGCCGGCAGCTTCTGGCCGAGGAGCGTGAGACCGAGCGCACGGGCGTTGCCGACGAGGCGTGGCAGACTCCACGTCCCGCCCGAATCCGGAACGAGGCCGAGCCGCGCAAATGCCTGCACGAAGCTCGCCGAGCGCGCCGCGATCACGAGATCGCAGGCCAGCGCCAGGTTCGCGCCGGCGCCCGCCGCCACGCCATTGACCGCCGCGATCACCGGCAGGGGAAGGCTGCGCAGCGTCAAAACCAACGGCTTGTAATACTTGTCGATCGACTCGCCGAGATCGACGGCCTCGCCGCCGGGTGCGACGGCGCGATCGCCGAGATCCTGCCCGGCGCAGAAGCCCCGTCCGGCGCCGGTGAGCACCAGCACGCGCGCGCCTGCCGTCGGCAGCGTCGACAGCGCCTGGCGGACCTCTTCGTGCATCTTCACGTTGAAGCTGTTGAGCTTGTCCGGGCGGTTGAAGGTCAGCCGTGCGATGCCGTCTTCGATGACCACCAGGATCGTTTCATAGGACATCGCCGCGCTCCCTAGACCTGCGCAACCGGATCACTTCTCGTCATAACTCAGTTCCAGCGAGGGCGTCGTCGGCCGCGCCTGGCAGCACAGGACGAAGCCCGCGTCGACTTCCCACGGCTCGAGAGCGATGTTGTGCGTCATCTGCGCCCCACCCGCGACGATCTTCGTGCGGCAGGTGGCGCAAATGCCGGCGCGGCATGAGAACGGCAGCTCGAGTCCGGCGCGCTCCGCGGCCTCGAGCACGGAGGCGTCGCCCGGCGCCATGAAAAAGCTCCGGCGCCGACCATCCATGAGCACCGATATCGTGGCGAGCACGTCCCGCACGTCGGCCTCGGGCGCCTCGAGGCCGGCGGCGAGCGGCGATCTGCCCGCCTTGGCGGCGCCCGTGGCCCCCCCCGCCGGGGCAAACCGTTCGAAGCGGATCGGCGCCGCCGCGTTCAGCGCTCTGACGGCATCCCTCACCTCATCGACCATGCCGCCGGGCCCGCAGATGAAGTATTCATCCGCCGACACGATTTCGGGAACCTCGCGCGCGAGGGCCTGGACTTTGGCGCCATCGATGCGGCCATTCATGAGCGCGGCATGCTGGGGCTCGCGGCTCATCACGAAATACACCGAGAATCGGCCGATGAACCGGTTCTTGAGGGCGAGCGTTTCCTCGAGGAACATGGTGCGGGCGGTATTGCGGTTGCCGTAGATCAACGTGAACCGGCTGTGCGGCTCGCGCGTCAGGATGTCCGTCGCCAGGGAGAGTACCGGGGTGATGCCGCTGCCCGCCGCGAACGCGACATAGGACTGCGTCCTCGCCGGATCCACCGACGTGCGAAACCGTCCGACCGGGGTTCCCACGTCCAGGGTATCGCCGGCCCGGAGCCGCCCCGCGAGTTCCCGCGACATGCGCCCGCCGGTCTGCTCGCGCACACCGAGCCGCAGCACCGAACCGCCCGGCGCGGTGACGATGGAATAGGTGCGCCGCTCCTCGACGCCATCGATCGTGCGCCGCACGGTGATGTATTGTCCGGCGTGATGCTGGAGCTGATCGCGCAATTCAGGAGGAATCGCCAGCGTGAGGCAGACGGCGTCCTCGGCGGTGCGATCCACGGCCGCGACTTCGAGCGGATGGAACTTCAGATGCATTTGAAGCATTCAAACGGCTCCAGGCAATCGCGGCATCGGTGCAGCGCCTTGCAGGGAGTCGAGCCGAATTGACTGGTGCACTCGGTGCGGGTCGAGCGGCACCGCGGGCAGGCGACCGGTGCGGAATTCGTCCGCCATCCGGAGGAAGCGGCGGGCGGCGGCGGCACGATTCCATAAGCGGCGAGCTTGCGGCGCCCCTCCTCGGTGATCCAATCGCTGCTCCAGGCGGGATCGAGGACGCGGGTGAGCGCGAACGGGCTCACATCGGCGGCATCGAGCGCGCCGCGCACCAGCGTTTCGATGTACTCGGTCGCGGGGCAGCCGGTGTAGGTCGGAGAGAGTCCGACGCCGAGCACGCCGTCCGGGCGAACCTCTGCAAATCGGACGATGCCGAGCTCGACGATGGTGAGCGCGGGTATCTCCGGGTCTTCCACCTCGGCGAGCGCGTTCCATGCGGCCGCGACGCGGCCCTCGGCGCTCACCAGCGCGCCCCCGGATGGGCGCGCTGCAGGTATTGCATGTCGCTCAGGATGTAGCCGAGATGCTCGCTGTGCTCGCCGCGTTTGCCGTACCAGGAATAGGGAAGGTCCTTGGGCCGGGCAAGCGTCGCCTCGCCGAGAATCTCATCGATGCTCGTCGACCATGCGGCGCGCACATCGGCGAGGCTCGGCGCGATGCCGCGCGCCGCCATGTCGCGGTCGAGATCGTCCTCGTCGAACAGCTCCCCCGTGAAGCGCCACAATCGTTCGAGCGAGGATTGCACCCGTGAATGGCTCTCGGGCGTTCCATCGCCCAGCCGCACCAGCCAGCTCGAGCTGTAGCGCAAATGGTAGCGGGTCTCCTTCACCGCTTTCGCCGCGATGGCGGCGATGCGCCCGTCCGCCGAGCTCGTCAACCGCTCGTAGAGCGCGAGCTGGAACGCATCGATCAGCACCTGGCGAACGATGCTCTCGCCGAAATCTCCGTTCGGTTGCTCGACCAGCGTGGGATTCATGAATTCGCCCTGCTCACGCAGGAACGCGAGATCGTCTTCGGTCCGGCCCGCGCCCTCCACCTCGCCGGCGTAGGTCAAGAGCAGCCGGGCCTGCCCGATGAGATCGAGCGCGACGTTGGCGAGCCCGAGGTCCTCCTCCAGCACGGGCGCATGCCCCACCCATTCCCCGAGCCGCTGGCCCAGGATCAGGCACAGATCGCCGAGGCGCAGGGCGTATCGGCTCACGGGATCGGCGGGCATCGCAGGCGCCCGGGCCGCGACGGCGGCTCCGCTCATAGGGTTTTGACCTCGTCCGGAATGTCGTAGAAGGTCGGATGCCGGTAGATCTTGTCGCGCGCCGGCTCGAACAGCGCATCCGCGTCCTGCGGATCCGAGGCGGTGATATCCGAGGAGCGTACCACCCAGATGCTGACGCCCTCCTGCCGCCGCGTGTACAGGTCGCGGGCGTGTTCGATGGCCATTCGCGCATCGGTCGCGTGCAGGCTCCCGACGTGCTTGTGATCGAGGCCGCCGCGCGCGCGGATGAACACTTCGTAGAGCGGCCATTCCCGGCTCACGGCTGCCGCGCTCTTGGGATCCATGGGCGCGTTCATGCTGCGCGGCTCTCGGCGCGCTCGCGCTGCTTCTGCGCACAAGCCGAGGCCGCTTCGCGCACCCAGGCGCCTTCCGCCCAGGCACGCCGCCGCGCCGCCAGCCGCTCGGCATTGCACGGGCCGTTGCCCTTGAGCACGCGCTCGAACTCGCTCCAGTCGATGGCGCCGAACTCGTGGCGCTGCTCCGTCTCGTTCCACCGAAGCTCCGGGTCGGGCATGGAGATCCCCAAGTACGCCGCCTGCGGCACGGTGAAGTCGATGAACTTCTGGCGCAGCTCGTCGTTCGAAAATCGCTTGATCTTCCAGCGCTGCGAATCCGAGCTGTGGGTGGATGCCGCGTCCGGGGGCCCGAACATCATCAGCGCCGGCCACCACCAGCGGTTCAGAGCCTCCTGCGCCATGCGCTTCTGATCGGGGGTGCCGCGGCACAGCTCGAGCATGATGTCGTAGCCCTGGCGCTGGTGGAAACTCTCCTCGCGGCAGACGCGCACCATGGCGCGCGCATAAGGTCCGTAGGAGCATCGGCACAGCGGGATCTGGTTCATGATCGCCGCCCCGTCGACCAGCCAGCCGATGGCGCCGACATCGGCCCAGGTGGGTGTCGGATAATTGAAGATGCTGGAGTACTTCGCCTTGCCGGACAAGAGCTGCTCGATCATTTGATCACGGGTGACCCCGAGCGTCTCCGCGGCGCTGTAGAGGTACGCGCCGTGACCGCCCTCGTCCTGAACCTTGGCGATCAGAATGGCCTTGCGCTTCAAGCTCGGGGCGCGGGTGATCCAATTCCCCTCGGGCAGCATGCCGACGATCTCCGAGTGGGCATGCTGGGAGATTTGCCGGATCAACGTCGCGCGATAGCGCGCCGGCATCCAATCCTTCGGCTCGATTTTCTCCTCGCGGTCGACGCGTGCTTGGAAGCGCCGCTCGAGCGCCGCCTCATCCGCCGGCGACTTGGGATCGGAGCCCTGAACATCCAGCCCTTGCGTGTACATCGCGCGCCCCCGTTCGTGATCCGGCCCCTCGTTTCAGCGCCGTATAGCCGCCCATTTGATCCGCGGATCGTGACACACGAATTGATCCAAATCAATTTTTTATGTGTCATTTGGGGAAGCGCCATATAAACTGGGCGACAGCATGCCGAACCGCGCTTCCGCCGTCGCCGCCGACCTCGTCGAGCGCTTCCGTCGCCAGCGCCCCGTGCGCGCCGGCTCGCTCATCGTGACCCTGTTCGGAGACTCCATCATGCCGCGCGGCGGCGCGATCGCGCTCGGCAGCCTCATCCCGCTCGCCGCGTTATTCGGACTCAATGAACGGCTGGTGCGCACCGCGACCGCGCGCCTTGCGCAGCAGGGCTGGCTCGCGGCCCGGCGCGTCGGCAAGAGGAGCGAATATCGGCTGTCGGACGACGGCCGCGAGCGTTTCGCGGAGGCGACCGAACGCATTTACGGCGATCCGGCCAATGAAAGCTCGGGCCGTTGGACCTTGATCGTCCTGCCCGCGGCGCCGGTCGCGCAACGCCGCCGACTGCGCCAGGAACTCGGCTGGCAGGGCTTCGGCGAGCTCGGCAACGGTGTATTCGCGCATCCCGAGCTTCCGGCACGCGCGCTGGCCTGGCAGATCCGGGAGGCCAATCTTCCCGAGCGCACCCTGGTGTTCGAGGCAGACCTCGCCTCGCCGGCGACGCCCGCATCGCTCATCCGCCTCGGTTGGGATCTGAAGGACCTCGCCCGGCGCTATCAGCGTTTCGTGGAACGGTTCGGCCGAGTCCATGCGGCACTCGGCCCGCGGGTCGATCCCGAGATCGGCTTCATCGTGCGCACCTTGTTGATTCACGAGTACCGGCGCCTGCACCTCCGCGATCCCCTGTTGCCGGCAAGGCTCCTACCCGCGGATTGGCCTGGGCTCAAGGCGGCCGAGCTCTGCCGTTCCATCTATGCGCGCGTGTTTGCGACTTCCGAGGCACATCTCTCGGCGGTGGCCACGAGGCTCGACGGCGGGTTGCCGCCCGCCGAGCCATCGACCTTGCGACGCTTCGGCGGCTTCGCCGAGCCGGCGCGACCGAACCCGCGCAGGTCCGGCTAATCCTCCGCCCACTGCTCGAGCGCGGCCACGACCTGGGAGAGAAACGCGTTCGCCTGGAAGGCATCGAGCGCGCGGTGATCGATGGTCAGCGTGAGATAGCATTGGGTGCGGATCCCGATGGACTCGGCGCCCCCGGACTCGATGACGCACACCCGACGCTCGACTTTGCCGACGCCGAGAATCGCCACCTGCGGCTGATTGATGACGATGGGCGCCGCGAGCAGGCTCCCGCTCACCCCATGGTTCGAGAGCGTGAACGTGCCGCCACGCACGTCCTGCGGCGTGAGCTTACCCGTTCGGGCGGCCGCGACGACGCGGCCGAGCTCCGCGGCGATCGCCGGCAGGTCGAGGTTCTGCGCCGCATGGATCACCGGGACGATGAGCCCTTCGTTGCCGAGCGCCGTGCCGACGCCGATGTTGGCGTCGGAATGCAGCTCGAGGGCGTCCTCATGATAGGTGGCGTTCACCTGCGGATTCGCCGCCAGCGCCCGTGCGCACGCGGCGACGAAATAAGCTGTGTACGTGAGCCGTGTACCGCGGCGCTCATACTCCGCGGCGTGCCGCGCGCGATGCGCCTGCACGCGCGTCAGATCCGCCTCGAACAGCGTCGTCACGTGCGGCGCGGCGCCGAGACTTCGCACCATGTGCTCCGCCACCCGGCGGCGAATCGGGGTATGCGGCACGCGCGTCTCGGTCGGCGATGCGGTGAGGCGCCGCGCAACGTCCTGCGCGGTGATGCGCCCGTCCCGGCCGCTGCCCGCGATGTCGTCGGCGCGCAGCGCATTCTCGCGCAACATGCGGCGCACCGCCGGACTCAATCTCCCGCGCCCGTCGTCCGCCGGCGGCGCGGCGGAGGCACCGGGTGCTTGCACGCCGGGCGCCTGCACGCCGGGCGCCTGCGCGCGGGGCTCAGCCCCATCGCCTGCGGTTTGCTCCATGCGCGGCGCGCCATTAGCGCCCGCGGCCTCGGAGCCCGGTCCCGACTCGGCGTCGATCCTGATCCGCGCGAGAAGCTGGCCCGGCAGCACTTCCTCGTTCGGCTGCTTGAGGATCTCCGCCAGCTGACCGGTCGCGGGAGAGGGAATCTCGACCGTCACCTTGTCGGTCTCGAGCTCGAGCAGCGGCTCGTCCTTGAGGAGCATGTCGCCGGCCGCCTTGCACCACTTGAGAATCGTGGCCTTGGTGCCCTCTTCGTTGTCCGGCGCGAGGACATCCGCGAGGCCCGCCGTCCCGCCCGCCACGATCAAACCGCCGCCAGATCGGCAAGCGCCGCGGCGATTCGATCCACGTTCGGCAACACCGCCTCGAGCAGCACCGGGCTGTGAGGGCTCGGCACATCGGGCATGGCGAGCCGCTCGATCGGTGCGTCGAGATCGAAAAAAGCTTCCTTCGCGAGCACAGCCGCAATCTCCGCCCCGAACCCGGCGGTGATGGTGTCCTCATGCACGATCAGGCAGCGGCGGGTCTTGCGCACCGACTCGAGCGTCGCTTCGCGGTCCCATGGAGACAGCGTTCGCAAATCGAGGAGATCGGCGCAGATTTTGGTGCGCTGAATCGCGAGCTCGCAGCGCTCGACCATCGCGCCCCAGGTGACCACCGTCACGGCGTCGCCGCGTTGAAGCAGCGTGGCCTTGCCGAACTTGACCAGGAAATCGTCGCCGGGATACGCGCGCCGCGCCCAGCTGCCGTCGAGCAGCGAGCGGTGCTCGAAGAAAATGGTCGGATCGTTGCCGCGCAATGCCTCGCGCAACAGGCCGACCGCATCCTCGGCATTCGACGGCATGGCGACGCGCCAGCCGAGCCCGTGGATCCATTGCACTTCGTTCGACTGGCTGTGCCACGGATCGCCGCATTTGAAAAAGCCGCCGGGAATGCGCACCACCATGGGGGCCGCGAATCGATTGGCGGTGCGCCAGCGCATCGAGCCGCAGTCATTCAGCTGCTCCGCCGCGGGATCCGCGTACTTGCGGAATTGGATCTCGGGTACGGGCATCAAGCCGGCCGCGGCCATGCCGACGGCGCGCCCGATGATGCCCTCCTCCGACAGGCTGGTGTCGAACACCCGCGCGACGCCGAATTTCTCCTGCAAGCCCAAGGTGGCGGCGTGTACGCCGCCTTTCCTGCCCACATCCTCGCCGAACACCACCACCCGGGGGTTCACCTCGAGCTCGCGCTCCAAGGTGCGCCGTACCGCGGTGACGAGGTTGATGCGCGGCCCTTCCCTCGCCGGATGCTCCGACCCGCCGGGGGGCACCGCTCCCAGCGGCCGGATCCCGCCCTGAAGCTGCAGCTCGACGGAGCCGTCGTCGGCGAGCTCCGAGAACAGGTAGCGCTTGACATTCTTGGGGTCGGGCGCCGGGCGCTGCTCCACCCTCGCCCGCGCCTCGGCGACCACCGCAGCGGCGTGCACCATCTCCGCCTCCCACTCCTCGGCCGCGAGATGCTGAGGCACGAGTTGAGCGCGCAGGCGGCGCAATGGGTCGCGCTCCTGCTCGGCGGCAATGGCCGTCGCGCCTTTGTAGGCCTGCGTATCCTGCCCGGAGTGCCCGGACAATCGCGGCACGGTCAGGCGCAGGAGCGCCGGCCCGTCTCCGGCGCGCACCCCCTCGACCGCATCGCGGATCAGGCGGGCCGCCGACTTGGGATCGGATCCGTCGCCGTCGAGCACCCGCAGTCCGCGGAACGCCGCGAGGTTGCGCGCGATGTTGCCGCCCGGCGTTTGCTGATGAGTGGGCACCGAGATCCCATAGCCATTGTCCTCGATGAAGAACAGCAACGGCAGATGTTCCGTCGTGGCGATATTCAGCGCCGCCCAAAAGCCATTCGTCGCGGTCGAGGCATCCCCTCCATGCGCCACCGCAATGCTGCCCTCGCAGCGCGGATCGGCCAGGGTGTCCTGCCGGTAGCGCAGCGCCTGCGCCCAGCCGACGGCCGGCGTGTACTGAGTGCCCACGCCGCCGCAGACCGGCAGCACACAGGGCCCATGGCGACGCGGCAGGTTGAACACGACGCCGATGTCCCGGCCTTCGCTCATGCTGCCTCGGCGCATCATGCTCGAGGCCAAGGCATCTTCCACGGACAGCCCCAGTGTCAGCAGCAGCGGCCGGGACCGGTAATAGGCCCCCACGCCATCCTGGGTTCCAACGAGTTCGCGCCCCAGCAGCACCTGAGTCACCTCGTGGCCGCGCGCGCAAAACTGATACAGCACCTTGCGCTCCGGCAGGAGGGTCAACTCCTCGAGGTCATCGAGAGCCCGCGAGATCGCCGCCAGCCGCACCACGGCGCGCCAGTCCCAGCTTTCCGCGATCGCCCGCGGCTTGAGGTTCTCTGAACTCACTGCCATGCGCGCGCCACCTCGGTTACTCTGAGCGTCGGGGTCGATGGGCCCTTAGACTAAACCCAAGTTTTCAGGGACAATCGCCAATTGAGCACTGCGAACAGCGCGACTGTTAGCGTTATTCACTAAATATTTAATATTTTTTGGCGATTTATAGCTAAGCCTCAGTAACGACCATGGATTTCGATCGCTTCGATGCGCGCATTCTGTTGGAACTGCAGCGCGAGGGCCGCCTGCCGGTGGTCGAGCTCGCCGAGCTGATCGGATTGTCCGCGACGCCCTGCGCGCGGCGCATCAAGGCACTCGAGGCGGGCGGGGTCATCGAAGGCTATGCCGCCATCTTGAACCCGGCGCGCGTCGGTCTCGAGGTGCAGGCGCTCGTGCACGTCAAATTGACGGAACATACCGACGAAACCGTGGCGCGTTTCGAGCGCGAGATCGCGCTGCTCGATGAGGTCACCAACTGCTTCGCCACCACGGGTGCCTACGATTTCATCCTGCAGGTGTTCGGCAAAGACCTCGAATCGCTGAGCTCGGTCATTCTGAAGAAGCTGCTGCGCATCCCCCACGTGCGGGATGTGCAATCGAGCGTCGTTCTTGCCACGCTCAAGCGATCGACGCGCGTTCCCCTTGGCCACTTACAAACCTGAACTTTCCATCGATGCAACACACTCACGCCGACATCCTGGTCATCGGCGCCGGAATTGCCGGTGCCTCGGTCGCCGCCCACCTCGCCGAGACGCGCAGCGTCATCCTGGTCGAGCGCGAGGAGCGACCGGGCTATCACTCGACGGGCCGCTCCGCCGCGCTGTTCACGGAGATCTACGGCAACGCCACGATTCGTGCGCTGACCCGGGCGAGCCGCCGGTTTTTGTTCGAGCCGCCCGCGGGATTCTGCGAGAGCCCGCTGATGCGGCCGCGCGGCTGCCTGTACATCGCGACCACCGGGCAACTCGCCGCCCTGAGCGAATTCCGTGCGCTTCCCGATATTGCGCCGGCCACGCGCACTCTCGATCTCGGCGAGGCGCATGGGCTTTGCCCGATCCTGCGCCCGGAATACGTCGCGGGCGCGCTGCTCGAACCGGATTGCGCGGACATCGACGTTCACGGACTGCATCAGGGCTACCTGCGGCTGTTCAAGAAGCGCGAGGGCCGCGTCATCACCCAGGCGCCTGTGCACTCGCTCACGTACGCGAATGCCGTTTGGTCGGTGCAGGCGGGTGCGGAGAATCTGACGGCGGGACTGATCGTGAACGCCGCCGGTGCCTGGGCGGATGAGACCGCCGCGCTCGCCGGCATCTCGCGGGTCGGCCTCACACCGTGCCGGCGCACGGCGATGCTCGTCGAGGCCCCGCCGGGCATGGACGTGGCCGACTGGCCGTTCGTCAACGACATCGACGAGCAGTTCTATTTCAAGCCCGATGCCGGCTCGCTGTTCCTCTCGCCGGCCGATGAAACGCCCTGCGAGCCGACCGATGCGCAGCCCGAGGAGTGGGACCTCGCGGCAGCGGTCGACCGGATAGAGCGGGCCACCACGCTCGAGGTCCGGCGCCTCAAGGCGCGGTGGGCGGGTCTTCGGACCTTCGCGCCCGACCGCACCCCCGTGGTGGGCTATTCGGCGCAAGTCCCGGCTTTCTTCTGGCTGGCAGGCCAGGGAGGCTATGGGATCCAGACGGCGCCGGCGCTGTCACGCGCCGCAGCGGCCCTGGTTCTCGGATTGGCGCTGCCCGACGAAGTGAGGGCCGAGGGGCTGGATCCCTCGGCCATGTCGCCGCAACGCCTCGGCGCCTGAAACACGGCCATCATCGGCGCCGTGGGGTATATCCTACGGTAGTCGGGTAGGCTCGCCGACTGTTCGCGGCCTCCGGCGCCACGCACACTCCCTGCGCATCGGGGTTGTATGGTTTCTCAAAGGAAGGGTGCGCTCATGCTTCATTATGCAGTGGTGTTTTTCGTCATCGCCTTGATCGCGGCGTTCTTCGGTTTTGGCGGCATCGCCGTCGGCGCCGCAGGCATCGCCAAGGTGTTGTTCGTCGTGTTCCTGATCGGTGCCATCGTCAGCTTCCTGATGAGCTTGGGCCGTCGGGTTTGATCGGGTTACGCTACAAGTTTTAGAGGAGCAAGCTATGGAGGCTCATTTGGACAATTCCAGCGTTCGTAAGGTCAAGAAGATGGCAAATGCAAGCATCAATGACTTTCTCGACAACGTCGACGATTTGACCAAGGCCATCAAGGATGTGGATTCCCCGGAGATCGCCAGGGTGCGCGCCAAGGTGAAAATGGCGCTGGCCGCCGCCAAGAGCGCACTGAGCGATGGCGCCGCGCAGGTCCGCGGTCAGGCGAGGCAGGTGAGCCGGACCACCGACAGCTATGTCCGCGACAATCCGTGGCAGGTGGTCGGCATCGCCGCGGTGGTGGGCATCGCCCTCGGCGTCCTCATGACGCGACGCTCCGACTGACCAGGCATCAAGCTCTGCGCCACTCGGTGACGCCGCCGGGTTTGTCCTCGAGAAGGATCCCGGCGGCTGTCAGAGCGTCTCGAATCCGATCGGATTCGGCAAAATTCTTGGCCGCCCGGGCAAGACGTCGCGCGGCGAGCTGATTCTCGACTTCCACGTCACTCAAGCCGTTTTCCCCCGTACCCAAGCCTCGCTTCAAATAGGCCTCGGGATCCTGTTGGAAAAGTCCGAGGATCCTCCCCATCGATAGCATCGCCCGCGCCGCATCCCGCGCCCGCGAGTCGTCGCCGGCGGCCTTGGCGCTGTTCAAGTCGCGCGCCACGCCCTGCACCACGGCCATGGCGTCCGGCGTGTTGAAATCATCGTCCATCGCCGCCTCGAACCGCTCGCGCACCTCGATCTCGTAGGCGCCGTCGCTGCCGCCCGCCTCGGCCCGCGCGTTCGCGAAAGCCCCGGTGGGCGCCCCCTTCAACGCGCGATACAATCCGGCCAGGGTCTCGTCCGCCTGGGCAAGCTGCGCCGACGAATAATTGATCGGCCCGCGATAATGGCTGCTCAACAGGAAAAAGCGCAGCACCTCGGGGTCGCGCAACGTCTTCAGAACGTCCCGCACCGTGAAGAAATTGCCCAACGATTTCGACATCTTTTCGTCGTCGATGTTGACGAAGCCGTTGTGCATCCAGACGTTCACGAACAAAGAGCCGCAGGCGGCGCAAGATTGGGCGATTTCGTTCTCGTGGTGCGGAAATTTCAAATCCATCCCGCCGCCGTGCAGATCGAAATAATCGCCGAGCAGCGTCGTGGACATGGCGGAGCACTCGATATGCCAGCCCGGACGGCCGGGCCCCCAGGGCGACGGCCAGGACGGTTCGCCGGGCTTGGCATGCTTCCACACCACGAAGTCGAGCGGATCGTTCTTGAACTCATCCACCTGCACGCGGGCGCCCGCCCGGGACTCGTCGATGTTTCTGCCGGAGAGCGCACCATAGTTCGGGAATTTGCGCACCGAATACATGACATCGCCATTGGCTGCGCGGTAGGCGTAGCCCTTGTCGATCAAAATGCGGGTCATGGCGATGATCTCGGGGATGTACTCGGTGGCGCGCGGCTCGATGTCCGGCGGGTCGAGTCCGAGCAATGCGCAATCCTCGTGCATCGCGACCGTGAACCGGCGCGCAAGGTCGCCCCACTCCTCGCGCGCCTCCGCCGCGCGCTGAATGATCTTGTCGTCGATGTCCGTGATGTTGCGGACGTAGGTGACCTTCAGGCCGCGCGAGCGCAGATAGCGCTGCACCAGGTCGAAGACCGTGAGCATGCGCGCATGCCCGATGTGGATGTAATCGTATACGGTGATCCCGCAGACATACATCCGCACCTCCCCGGGCGTGAGGGGTCTGAACTCGGCCTTGCGGCCGGTGAGCGAATTATGGATTGCGAGCATGAATTTGCAGCCGGCGTCGCGCCGTCTCCCTCGGCATGATCTTCAGTAACGGAGCAAGTTCCGGGCCGTGCGTCTGCCCGGTGAGCGCGACCCGCAGGGGCATGAAAAGCTCGGCCCCCTTGTGTCCCGTGCGCTCCTTGAGGGTTTTGACGAGCGGCCCGAAATCGGCGTTCGACTCATCGAGCGCCTGAACCGCCGCGGCAAAGAATTCGGGGCCCGCAGCGGCGATGATGCGGGCCTCCTCGGGGCCCAACGGCGCAAGCTCCCCCCGCACCACCTCGATCCATGGCGCTGCGTCGGCGGCCAGCACCACGTTGTGCCGCACGAACTCCACGAAGTCCGCCTCTCCGTCGAGGCCGAGCCAGGCGCCCACGTCTGCGGCCGACATGTGTTGCAGGGTCTCTTTCTGCCAATGCAGCAGCTGCGCCTCCTCGAATCTACCCGGAGCCCTGCCGAGATGCTCGGGCCGGAAATGCGCCGGCATGTCGGCGGGCGGCAGCCATCCCTCGACATCGCCCGTGTGGCCCAGGTGAAACAGGTGATTGAGGAGCGCGGCCGGAAGGAATCCGCGTTCGCGGAACTCCTGGACGCTCGTGCTTCCATGACGCTTGGACAGGGGTGCTCCGTCGCTGCCCACCAACAGGCCGACGTGACCGTAGTCCGGCCTCCTCAGCCCCAGCGCATCGAGCAGCATCAGCTGGCGCGGCGTGTTGGTCAGATGGTCGTCCCCGCGCAGCACGTGCGTGACGCCCATCGCGGCGTCGTCGACGGCGTTGCAGAAAAAAAATGCGGACGTCCCGTCCTCGCGACGGATGATGAAATCGCCGATGTCGTTCGAGGCGAACTTCTGCGGCCCGTGCACGAGATCGATGAACTCGATGGTCTGATCGGGCGGCACCGCGAAGCGAAGCGTCGGCTTGGATCCGCGCGCAATCCGCTCCGCGCGCTCCGACGCGGAGAGGAATCTGCACGTGCCGGCATAGCGTGGAGGCTTGCCCGCCATCCGCTGGAGCTTGCGCGACAGCTCCAATTCCTCCGCTGTGCAGAAGCAGGGATAAGCCTGTCGATCCGCCTCGAGTCTTCGGAAGAGCGCGTCGTACCAGCCGCCGCGCTCCGACTGGGAATACGGGGCGGAAGGTCCGCCCACGTCCGGCCCCTCGTCCCAATCGAGGCCCAGCCACTTGAGATCCTGCATCAATCCATCGCGAAAACGCGGCTCGCTGCGCTCCACGTCGGTGTCCTCGATGCGCAGGATGAATCGGCCCGCGCTCTTGCGCGCCCAGAGATGGCTGAAGAAGGCGGTGCGCGCGTTGCCGAGATGCAGCGATCCCGTGGGCGACGGCGCGAAACGAGTGACGAGAAGCGGGCTCATGTCTTAAGATTGTACCCATTCGAGTACACTATCGGCATGAAACAGCTAGTCCTCTGGTTTGCGGCATGAAACAGCTACTCCTCGTCGTCGGATTCCTCGCCGCCGCCTGGGTGTCACCCGGATACTGCGCCGAGCCGCCCGCGGCCTCCGCGGCCCCGGCCTCGAAGCCGGCCACCGCCACGCAAGTGCAGGTGTTCACCTCGATGGGGAATTTCACCATCGAATTGAATGCCGAGCGCGCGCCCTTGACGGTCGCCCAATTCCTGAAGTTCGTCGATCAGGGCTTCTATGCCGGCACGATCTTTCATCGAGCGATTCCCAATTTCGTCATCCAGGGCGGCGGGTACGAAGTCGACTACAAGCTCAAAGGCAGCCCGCCGAAGGTGGTCAACGAATCGGGCAATGGATTGACCAATTCACGCGGCACGGTGGGGCTTGCCCGGCCGCCCGAACCTCATGCGGGAGATGTTCAGTTCTACGTGAATCTCGCCGACAATGCGGCGCTCGATCCGAGCGCGACCCGCTGGGGTTACGCGGTGTTCGGCAGGGTCGTGCAGGGGATGGACGTGGTCGACGAGATTGCGACCGTGCCGACCGGCGCCAAGGGGCCGTTCAAGGAGAATGCGCCGCTGAAGCCGGTGGTGATCCTGAAAATCGAGCGCGTCGCAACGCCGGCGTCTTGAGGCCGCCGCACGCGACATGACGGGGGTGCAGGATTGGCCATCCTCTTCATTTCGGATTTGCACATCGATGCCGCCCGGCCGGACATCACGGCGCAATTCGTCGAATTCCTGAGTACCGAGGCGGTCGGCGCGGAGGCGTTGTACATCCTCGGCGATCTGTTCGAGTCGTGGGTGGGCGACGATGCGCCTGATCCCGGCCAGACGCAGGCGCTCGATGCCATGCGGGCGCTGACCACGCGCGGCGTCCCGTGCTTCGTCATGCATGGCAACCGGGACTTTCTCCTCGGACAGACCTTCTGCGACAGGACGGGCGCCCAGCTCCTGCCGGATCCCGTCATCCTGACGCTTTACGGCGAACCCGTACTGGTCACGCACGGGGATGCGCTGTGCACCGACGACCGGGCCTATCAGCGGCTGCGGGGCACGGTGCGGGATGCGGATTGGCAGCGCCGATTTCTCGGCCTGTCCGTCGCGCAGCGCCGCGCGCTGGCGGGAGCGGCACGCAGCGGCAGCCAGGCCCATACGGCGTCCATTGCCTACACCATCGGTGACGTGAACGCCGAGAGCGTCGCAGCCGCCATGCGGGCCGCCGGCGCGACGATGCTGCTGCATGGACACACCCATCGCCCGGGGATCCATCCGTTCAGCGTCGACGGCCGCGCCTGCACCCGCATCGTGCTCGGCGACTGGTACACCCAGGGAAGCGTGCTCAGCTGGGACTCGACCGGCCCCGAGCTCCGATCGCTTCCGCGGGCGCCCCTGCAGGCGCCCCCTGCGGGCGCCCCGAATGAAAGCGAAAAAGCTCATCGGGGCCCTTGATGAGCTCCGCCTCCAGCTGCGCGAACGCATCGATGCGCGGCTGAAGTTCCATCCCGGCGCGGTCCGACGCGCGCCGCGCCAGCTCGAGATACAGCTTGTAGTGCCGTGATTCCGCGGCGTGCAGCCCGGCGAAGAGCTCGCCCGCGGGACCGCCGATCGCGGGCCCGAGCGCCTCGAAGCGCTCGCACGAGCGCGCCTCGATGAAGGCGCCGCAGACCATTAGATCGACTTCGCGCTGGGGCTCGCTCTTGGCCACCAGGCGCCGCAACCGCTCGGCATAGCGCCCGGGCGCGAGCCGCTGCGGCTCGATCCCGAGGCGCTTGATGAGCTTCGCCACCTGCTCGTAGTGGCGCAGCTCCTCGCGCGCCAGGCGCGACATCTTGTCGGTGAGAAAGAAATCCTCGGCATAGGCGAACATCAGGGCGAGCGCGGTCGAGGCGGCCTTTTTCTCGCAGTTCGCGTGGTCGATGAGCAGCACCGCGGGGCTCTCGCAGGCCCGGGCTATCCAACTCGCCGGGGTCGGGGCGCGCAGCAGCGGGTGGCGCCCGGTGGCTCCGGCCTGGCTCACGCCGGAATCTTCAATTCTTCGGCCGCCTCCAAAAGTTCGCGCGCGGACTGAAACCGGTCCTGCGGGGACTTCGCGAGCAAGCGCCGCAAAATGGGCTCGTGCCTCGCATACTTCGCGTCGATCGGCGGCAGCTCCGCGCGCTTGTGTTTGTAGATGACCTCCATCGCGGAGGCGCCCGTATACGGCTTGCGCCCGGTGAGCATCTCATAGAACACCACGCCGAGGCTGTACAAGTCGCTGCGCGCGTCGATCAGTTCCGCGTGTCCCTGCTCCGGGCTCATGTAATACGGCGTGCCGAAAATTTCCCGCGTGCCGGTGAGTTCCGCATCGAGCTCGTTGGCCTTCGCCAGGCCGAAGTCGATCAGGCAGAGCGAGCCATCCGAGCGCAACATGACGTTCGCCGGCTTCAAATCCCGGTGCAGCACCCCGACCGCATGGATGGCCTCGAGGGCGCTCGCCATTTGCGTGAGATACGACAGCGCCGTCTCGGGCGGCACCGGCGCCTTCATCCGCTGGCGCAGATCCCCGTCCGGAAAATGCTCCATCGCGATGTACGCGTGGTCATCCGCGATGCCGAGGTCGTAGATGCGCACGATGTTCGGGTGATTGAGACCGGCGACGATCTCGTACTCCTGGAGAAAGCGGTCGAACCCCACGATGCGCTCGGACACGTCGGGCACCTGGCTGAACACTTTCAGCACGACCAGCGTCGCGGCGCGCTCGCTCTCCGCCAGATAGATCTTGCACATGCCGCCGGAGCCGACCTGGCGGATGCAGCGGTGACCGCGGATCGTCATGGCGCCGAACTTGTAGAGCTGCTCGAAATCGGGCCGGGCGCGGCGGGCGGTCAGGGATTTCTTGTGCTCGCGCGATGCCGATGTGATCGCCTGGACGAGCCCCTGACGGTCGATCTTGCGCCCGTACAGGCGTTGGATTCTCGGCGTATCGGCCGGGCGCACGGGCGGCGCATCCTGCAGCGCCACGAGAATCAACGGCGCGAACTCCGCCTTGGTCGAGAGCTCCGCCGCCAGCGTCTCCGCGGGCGTCGTGACCGAAGTCCCCTCGGCCGGGGGCGCATCGAGGATGATGGCCGCATCGAAACCGGCGGCGGTGAACTTGGCGTCCAGCGGCTGTTCCTCGCCGAGACGGTGCTCGTGCACCTCCGCATCCGGCCATTCGATCTCGATGTGTTTTCTCGCCAGCAGCCGATACTCCGATCGGTCGGCGATGACCAACAGGCGCAGGCTCAAGATGGCGGGATCCGAGCCCGCTGCGCGCGCCCAAGCGCACGCGGTCGTACCGCGGCTCTACAGTATGTGAACGGTCTTGAGGCCACGATTGACGCCATCGCGACGCTGCTGCTTAGCCTCGTCCGACCGCTCTCCCTGCAGGCGCTTCAAATATTCCGGCGTCACGTCCCCGGTCACGTATTCCCCCGAGAAGCACGACGTGTCGAAATCGGTGATTTTCGCGTGATCGTGACGGACCGCATGTACCAAGTCGTCCAGATCCTGATAGATGAGCCAATCGGCGCCGATGATCTCCTGCACTTCGGCATCCGTGTGGCCCGCCGCGACGAGCTCGGAAGCGTCCGGCATGTCGATGCCATACACATTCGGATAGCGTACCGGCGGCGCGGCAGAGGCGAAGTACACCTTCTTGGCGCCTGCCTCGCGCGCCATGTCGATGATCTGCGCGGACGTGGTGCCGCGCACGATGGAGTCGTCGACCAAGAGCACCGTCTTGCCCCTGAATTCCAGATCGATGGCGTTCAGCTTGCTGCGCACCGACTTCGAGCGCTGCTCCTGGCCCGGCATGATGAACGTGCGTCCGATGTAGCGGTTCTTGATGAAGCCTTCGCGATACTTGACGCCGAGCAGCTGCGCCACCTGCACCGCGGCCGTACGGCTCGTATCGGGAATCGGAATCACCACGTCGATGTCGTGATCCGGCCGCGCCCGCTTGATCTTTTCCGCGAGACGCTCGCCCATGCGCAGCCGCGCCTTGTAGACCGAGATGTTGTCGATGATCGAGTCCGGCCGTGCGAAATAGACGTACTCGAAGATGCAAGGGGTGTGGCGCGCCATGGCGACGCATTGCTGCGCGTAAAAGCGGCCCTGCTCGTCGATGAATACCGCTTCTCCGGGTGCCACGTCGCGCACCATCTCGAAGCCGGACATGTCCAGCGCGACGCTCTCCGAGGCCAGCATCCACTCGGTGCCCTTCTTGGTATCGCGCTTGCCGATGACCAGCGGACGGATGCCGTTCGGGTCGCGAAACCCCAGGATCCCGTGACCGATGACCATGGCGACCACGGCGTAGCCTCCGCGGCAGCGCCGGTAGACCGCATTCGCCGCGGCGAAAACGTCGGCGGGCGTCACGCGCGGCGTGCCCACGCGCTGCAGCTCGGAGGCCAGCACGTTCAACAGCACTTCGGAATCGGATGAGGTGTTGAGATGGCGCCGGTCCTCGCGGACCAGCACCTCGGTCAACTCGCGGGCATTGGTCAGGTTGCCGTTGTGGCCGAGGCAGATGCCGTAGGGAGAATTCACGTAGAATGGCTGCGCATCGTGGGCGTTGTCCGCGCCGGCCGTCGGGTAACGCACGTGTCCGATGCCGACGTTGCCGCGCAGTTTGACCATGTGCTTTTGCTGGAAGACATCGCGCACCAGGCCCGAGTCCTTGCGCATGTAGAGCTCGCCCGCCTCGCTGGTCATGATGCCGGCCGCATCCTGACCGCGGTGCTGCAAGACGGTCAGCGCATCGTAGATTCGCTGATTCACGGCACTGACCCCGACCATTCCGACGATACCGCACATGTTAGGAACCTCCGGGCTGCTTGCTAGTGGGCCCTGACTTTGACCCCGGTGAGGCGCTCGAGCTTGGACCAGGGTTCGCCGTGTTCGCCGACCATGGCCCGCAACCAATCACCCACCGCCTCGCCATACGGAATCAGCTTCGAGCGTCCCCACCAATCCTCTTGGTTGAGGTGCAGGAGCTCCCCGCCGATGACCATCAATCCGACCAGCACCGTGCCGCGCACGATGCCGAAAAACAGTCCGATCACCCGATCCAAGGGCCCGAGGCCCAGGCTGCGCGTGAAGTAGCCGAGCAGCATTCCGATCACCCAGCCGACCAGCAGCACCAGCACCAGAATCACCAGGCGGCCCACCCAGGGCGCGATCTTCGGATCGGCCATGAGGCCGCCCAGGTGCGGCTCGACCACCGGTCCGAACCTCCAGGCGCCCCAGATGGCCACGATCCAGAACGTCAGCGACACCGCCTCGCGGACGAACCCGCGCAGCAGGCCAATGAAGATCGAGCCCAGCAGGACCACCAAAATCAGGACATCAGCTCCAGTCAAAAATGCACCTTTGGCGCCTTCTTAATGGATAAATCCTGCGGCGTCCTTCGACAGGACCGGCATTCTACCCAACCCGCGGCGATACTGCCGTGAAACTGCCCCACACGACTCCTCGGGTCAGGAGTTCGGTGCGACCAGGGTCGAGGGATGCCCTCCAGCCCTGAGCCTGGCTGCGGCGCGCTCCGCCGCCCCTCGATCGGGCAGAGGCCCCATGCGCACCCGGTACCGGAGCGAGGACCCCGAGCCGCTCGCACTGACATAGAGCGAGGACCCGCCGTGTGCCTGCAATTGGTGAATCAACCTCTCGGCGTTTGCACGGCTGGCAAAGCTGCCGAGCTGCACGGCCCAGCCTCGATGCCCCTGCGTTGCCGCAGATCCGTTCACGGCAGATTTGGGGCCCGAAGGCGCTGTTTCAAGCGTCGCCCCGGCGGGCTCCTGCGCTTGCAACGTCGTGACGGTGGGCGGCGAGCTCGTCGGCGCCCCGTGTTCGGGCGGCGCACTCTCGGATGCAGCGTCGCCCCCCGCGCCGCTCGCCACCGTTGTCTCCGACGCAGCGTCCGAAGCACCGCCGCCTGCAGATGGCGGCGCAGCCGCCGATGCACCCTGTGCGGCGTCGGGCTGCGCCGTCGCCGTGCTGGTCGTCAAATCGACCGAGACGGTGCGGTTGGACGCGGGTAATCCGACGGTGAGCGGGGCCGCCGACGGCGGCTGCCTCGGACCGGACAGCATCTCCGGAACGATCAGCACGATCAGCGCCACCAGCACACTGGCGCCGATCAGGCGTTCCTTGACTCGTCGTTCCATCATGGCCGCAGAGTATATTCGCGCGGCCTCTCGGGAGGCAGCACACCGCGCGCTTCGAGCCAATCCATCGCGGGTCCGACCGTGTGGAAGGAGCCGAAGATCACCACGCGATCGCCGGGGAGAGCGGCCGCGGTCGCGGCGGCGCATGCCGCTGCGATGTCCTCGAGCGCATGGATGCGTGCGCTGCCGAGCGCGGCCGAGATTCGCGCGGCCAATTGCGCGCCACTCGTACCGCGGGCACCTTCGGTCGGGGCGAGCCACCATTCGTCGATGCAATCGGCGAGCGCCGCCGCGACGCCGGCGGCATCCTTGTCGCCCAAAATGCCGCATACCGCCAGCGTTCGTCCCGCGGACGGCAGCGCGCGTAAATTCTCGGCGAGCACCGCCGCCGCGGCCGGATTGTGTGCCACGTCCAGGATGAAGGTCGGGCCCGCGGTCTCGATGACCTGAAAGCGCGCCACCAGACGGACTTGCGTGAGCCCCCGCGAAATGTCTTCGGGGGATACGTCGATCGCTGGATGCAGCGCCTCGAGAGCCGCCAGGGCGGCGGCGGCATTGCGGAATTGCGCCTCGCCGCGCAGCGCGGGCGGCGGCAGATCCGATAGATCCCAGCGCTGACCTCGATATCTCCACCGGCCCGCGTGCTCGGTGAACTCATACTCGCGCCCCAAGCGCTTGAGCGGCGCGCCGAGCAGCGTGGCGGTGCGCTCGAGCACGTCCGGCATGTCGCGGCTGCCGAGCACCGCGGGTACGCCGCGCCTGAATATTCCCGCCTTTTCGCGCGCGATGTCCTCGAGGGTCGAACCGAGAAATTCCTGATGATCGAGACCGATGCTCACCACCACGGCGACCGTCGGATCGACGATGTTGACCGCATCGAGCCGGCCTCCCATGCCGACCTCGAGCACCCACGCATCGAGCCTCGCGGCCTCGAAAATCAACATCGCAGCGAGCGCGTTGTACTCGAAGAAGGTCAGCGAGACCTTATCCTTACCCGAGGCCTCACCCTCACCCGTGCCCGTGCCCGCGCCCGCGCCCATGCACGCGCTCTCGATCCTGTCGAAAGCCCACGCCAGGCTGTCCGCGCTCGCCCAGCGCTCCTGCACCCGGATGCGCTCGCGGTAGTCCCTGAGATGCGGCGAGGTGAATGTGCCGACCTTGAGGCCGGCGGCGGCGAGAATGGACGTGCAATAGGCGGCCACCGACCCCTTGCCGTTGGTGCCCGCGATGGTGATGACCGGAACCCGGGGTTGGGTCCAACGGAGCCGCTCGAGAACCCGGGCGAGTCGTCCCAGTCCCAGATCGATCGACTGCGGGTGCACCCGTTCTTGGTGGGCGAGCCACTCGGAAAGCGTCCGCAACTGGGGCCCGGCGAGCTTAAGCCGCTTGGGGCTCTTTGCCCGTCATCAACCGCAGCATGGCGCCGATGCGGTCGCGCATTTCGCGCCGGTCGACGATCATGTCGAGCGCGCCGTGCTCGAGTAGAAACTCGCTGCGTTGAAACCCCTCCGGCAAGGTCTCGCGCACGGTCTGTTGGATCACCCGCGGCCCCGCGAAACCGATCAGCGCCTTCGGCTCGCCGATATTGATGTCGCCGAGCATCGCAAGGCTCGCCGACACGCCGCCGGTGGTCGGATCGGTCATGACCGAAATGAAGGGCAGCCGCGCCTCCGACAATCGCTTGAGGGCCGCGCTCGTCTTGGCCATCTGCAACAGCGAATACAAGGCCTCCTGCATCCGGGCCCCGCCGCTCGCCGCGAAGCACACCAAGGGCGACCGGTGCTCCAGGCAATACTCGACCGCGCGCACGAATTTTTCGCCCACCACCGATCCCATGGAGCCTCCGAGGAACCGGAATTCGAACGCGCAGGCCACGATTTCGAGGCCCGCCAGGGTCCCGGACATGACGATGAGCGCGTCACGCTCCCCCGTCTGCTTCTGCGCCTGGGTGATGCGATCCTTGTAGCGTTTGGAGTCCTTGAATTTGAGCGGATCCTCGGGCCCGACCTTGACGGCAAGCTCCTTGGTCGATCCGGTGTCGAGAAATTTCAGCAGCCGTTCGCGTCCATTGATGCGCATGTGATGGCTGCACTTGGGACAGACGTGAAGATTGCGCTCGATCTCGGCCTTGTAGAGCACCGCATCGCAAGCCGGACACTTGGTCCAGAGCCCTTCGGGAACCGAACGGGTGCGCCGCTCTGTCTTGATGCGCGACGGGACGATTCGCTCGAACCAGGTCATGCGCTAGCCCGGCCTTTAGGATTGTTCATGAATGATCGGTGTTAGTTTAGCAAAAAGGGCGCAGGCGGTGCAGGTATCCCGAACCGCGGCGGATACTCCACCCGCCACAGGTACAGCCCGGAGGCGGGCGCGGTCGGGCCGGCCAGCCGCCGGTCGCGGCTTTCCAGGATGCGGCGCACCGACGCTTCGGGGTCAGCCTCGCGCTGAGCATCCACCAACGTTCCGACGATGTTGCGCACCATGTGGTGCAGGTAGGCGTTGGCCGTGATCTGCATCCAGACCCAATCTCCGTCGCGGCGCACCTCGATCCGCTCGACTCGGCGCTGGGCGGACTTCGATTGACACTCGACCGAGCGGAAGGCCGAGAAGTCGAACTCGCCGATGAGCGCCTGAGCGGCGCGATGCATGGCGTCCGCGTCGAGCACGCGCGGGATCCAGGCGCTGCGCAGACGTTGCAGAGCGGAGCGGGCGCTCGAGTTCAGGATGTAATAGCGATACGTGCGGCGCACGGCACTGTGGCGGGCGTGAAAGTCCGCGGCGACTTCGCCCGCCCACTGCAGCGCGATGGTCGGCGGCAGCCGGGTATTCGTACCGAGAATCCAAGCGCGCGCCGTACGTGCAGCCGCGGTGTCGAAGTGGATGACCTGGCCGACGGCGTGGACGCCCGCATCGGTGCGCCCGGCGCAGATTGCGGTGACCGGGGCGCCCGCGACAAAAGCCAGCGCTTGCTCCACCGCATCTTGCAAGCCCGTCGCGTGCGCCTGGGATTGCCAGCCGGCAAACTCCGTTCCGTCGTATTCCACCAGCGCCGCGACGCGGCGCATTTCCGCGCTCAACCCGGCAGCGATTCGATCAGGCGCGAGGCTTCCTGTTTCTGGCTGGCGGAGCCTTCCTGCACGACTTCCTCGAGAATGCTTCGCGCACCTTCCGGATCACCCATGTCCATATAGGCGCGAGCCAGATCGAGCTTGGTGCCGACCTCGCTCATGGTGACCGGCTCGAGCTCGGAAAGCGGCACGTCGACCGCTTTCAGCTTGTTGGTCTGAGCCTGGAACTTGTTCGTGGGATGTTCTGCCCCATTCATCGCCTCGCCCACGTCGAGATCGACGCGACGATTGCGCTGGCTGGCCTCGAAGACCTCGGTGGAAAAGACTTCTTCGGCCGCCCGCGGCTGCGACACGGTATCGCCGGTGCCCAGCGCGGTCGCCAGACGATCCAGATCCAGGTCGATGCTGTCGGAATTGAGCCCGCGCAGCTTCGAGGTCGAGTCGACATCGACCTTGTCGGCGTCATGGATATCGGAGAACTCCGGGCCCTTCGCCGCCGACTCGCGCGGCATCAACACCGTGGGCGCCGATTCCGGCCCGAGCACCGCGGTCTTGATCTCCTCAGGAGCCGAATCGAGATCCGCGATGAACGAAGCCTCGAGCTCGCGCTCCAGCTCGGTCAGATCGCGGTCCCTCGCATTGTTGGCGGCTTCTTCCATCATCCGCCGCGAACGCTCATCCAGGCCGGCCACCATGGTCGGTGCGTCCGCCGGATGATCGGTCTCCTCGAGAGGCGCAACATTATCGCTCGAGGGCGAGCCCGTTTCCTCCAGATGATCTAGGTTCAGCCCGAGATCATCGATCGACACCTCCGCCGTTTGATCGGCTCGAAGCGACGGCGCGCGCGGGGCGCGCATCTCGGTGGTCTTGAGAGCCGGCGATTCCTGCGTGGGCGCGTCGGCATAGTTCATCAGCTCGGCTTCGACGGTCGGCTCGTCGCGCGGCGGCATCTCGCGGGTCGGCGACTCGTCCGCACCGCGATCCGGCGTATCGAGAGTGAAATCCAGATCCGAACTGCCGTGCAGCCCCGGCGATTCGCCGGTGGCGGCCGTGTCATCGTTCTCGTCCGCGACGCCGTGGCCCAGCGTGCTCTGCTCGCCCTCAGGCTCGCCGAACAGATCGATGTCGACGCGGTTCTCGCCGCCCTCGAGGTTGAGATCCACCAGCGCGCCGGCCCCGCGTCCGCTGCCGGCGGCGCTTCCGGAGAACATCGGCTCATCGGGGCAGATTTGCTTGCCCATGATGACGATCTTGTCCCACTCCCCGGCAGGTGCCCGGTCGCGGGTCGCCTCGAGCTGCTTGGCGGTCTGCAGGAATGCATCCTTGTTGCCCCAGACGAAATAGATCTCCAGGAGCTTCATCCTGAGATCGCGCCGCTCGGGCTCGCGCTCGAGCGCGATGCGCACCAGATCGGCGGCCTGGTCATAGAGGCCGTAGGCCATGTGGAAATCGGCTTCCGCCAGCGGATCGCCCTGATCCAGATTCACCGCGCTCTCGCTCGAGAATGTGTCCTCGTGCGACTTCAATTCTCCGGTGTCGCCGAAGCGGCCGGTCTCAGCCGTGAAATCGGGCACGGGATGCGGGCCGGACTCCTCGACGACGATGGAATCGTTCCCGCGACGCATCGATGAAAGCTTGGCAGCCGATTCCTCGAGATCCGACACATGGGTCTCGTCGAATCCAGAGCCGAAATCGCCCGGCGAACCGATGGAGCTCTGCTTGCGGCGCCGCCAGGCGACGAAGCCGAGGAGCGCAACAATCGCGGCGAGCACGGCGCCCACCAGCCACACGTTGTCCTGCAGCCAATCCAGCCACGAGCCCGAGGAGACCACCGGCGGCGCCGGCTTCTTGACCACCGGCTTCGGTGCGGGCGGCACCGGAGCGGCCGTATTGGATTCGGGCGGCGGCAGCGCCGAGGGCTGGGCAGTGCTGGGCGGCGGGGGCGCCGCCACCGGGGGTGTACGAACCTGGGCCGGCGGCGGCGCCACGGCGCTCGCGGGCGGCTTTGCCGGTTGCGCGGGCGGAACCGCGGCGGGAGGCGTCGCCGGCGTGCCGAGCTTCTTCTGAAGAGCCGCAAGTTCCTGGTTGCGGATTTCGATCAGTCGCTTGGAATCCGCCAGCTGGCCTTCGAGATCCTTGACGCGATCCTTGAGCGCCTGCTCACCGGAATTGCCGGCGCTCGACGCATTGCCGGGCGCGGCACCACTGCCGCCGGCTGCCGGCGTGACGAGCCGCAAATGTCCGCTGGGCGCTGCGCTGCCGCCGGCGCTGCGCCAGGCATCCATCTGGCGATGAACCTCGCCCATGGCCTCTCGCTGGTTGAGGGCGGCGATGTCGTCCGCTCCCGGAACGCGCAGCACGGCGCCGCGGCGCAGGATGTTGATGTTGCCGCCGAACGCATCGGGGTTCGCGCGATACAGGGCGATCATGGTCTGATCGACGTTCGCGGGTGTATCGGCATGCAGGCTTCGGGCGATCTTGGTGAGCGTATCGCCTTTGGCCACCTCGACGGTACCCGGTGCGGCGCCGGCCGATGGCGCCGATGGCGCGGACGATTCGGGCACCGCGGCCGCGCTGGCGGCCGATGCCGCGGCGGGATGACGCCGCGATCGGCGTCCGGAACTCGCGGCCGAAGACGGTGCAGACCCGCTCGCCGCGGACTCCGACGGCGTCGAGGCCGTGGAAGGCGTCGCGGTCGGGGATGGCGTCGAAGGCCTTGCTCTCGGGGATGGCGCTGCGGCTGCAGTGGGGGCGGTAACCGGTGCCGAGGTGCTGGCGTTCTCGCCGGGCGTGTACACCGGCGGGTCGAGCAACACGGTGTATTCGCGCATCAGGCGGCCGCGCGCCCAATTGACCTCCACCAGGAAGGTCATGAAGGGCTCGGGGATGGCGTCCGTCGAGTGCACCAAGAGCACGTCGCGTCCATCCTTGCTCTTGCCGACCTTGAAGGTCAGCGTCGACAGGAAAGGCGGTCGGTCGATGCCATAGCGGGTAAAGGCGTCCCGCGGCGCCAGCGACGCGCGAAGTGCGGTCAACTCCTCGGGCGTGGCCGCGATCAGGTCGATCTCGGCGTTCAGCGGCTCGTTCAATGCCGAGTTCAAGTGGATCTCACCGAGCCCTAACGCCCACGACGAGGTCGTCCACAAAAAGGACAGAGATAAGAAGCCCGCCAACAGCTTTATGCGCGGCATCGTCACTGACATTTTTTCTCCCAGAATTCTGCTAGGCGAGAGGCTAAACTTCATTGTCCGTTAGGAGCTTGGAAGCGAAATCTCATTTGCCTTCAACTGCCTTTAACATAAGCCAAACTATATCTTACCGCGCACTATTTACCAAAATCTGGGCGACTGAAACTGCGTTATGTGCCGCACATTTCCTAACATTATCGGCAACGACCCAAAAATTTAGAGCCCGATCACGAGTCGGATCGGCGCGCAATCGGCCTACATATACCCTATCCGGGGCAGTTGACAGTGTGGCCGGCGTCGGGAATTGCGCAGTTGAGTCGCGCTCGATCACCTCGATTCCGCTGCCGCGACGCAACACCTCGAGCGCCTCGACGGTGCTCACCGGGCGGCCAAACGCTGCATGAACCGCCAGGCTGTGGCCGAAAAATACCGGCACCCGCACCGCTGTGGCGTTCACCGCGAGCGACGGTGAGCTCAACAAGCTCCGGGTTTCCTCCCATAGACGCCGCTCCTCCCGACTCGTGCCATCGTCCTCGATGACATCGACCTGCGGTATCACATTGAAGGCGATCTGGCGGCCGAACGCCCTGCCGCGGGCTTTCTTGCCGCTGAGCATGGCGACCGTCTCGCCGGCGAGTTCGTCCATCGCCGGCCGGCCGCTTCCCGAAACCGCCTGATAGGTGGCCACCTCCACCCGTTCGAGCGGCGCCATCGCCGCCAGCGGAGCGAGCGCCGTGGCGAGCGCCACGCTCGCGCTGCCGGGCAACGCCACGAGCCCCCGCCGTCCGACCGGGCGCAGCGCCGCCGCATTCACGTCGGCTGCGATCATGGGCACGCCCGGCCGCAGCCGGAAGGCCGGCGAATTGTCGATCACCCAGGCGTGCGCAGCCGCGGCTTCCGCATGGCGCTCGGCAAGCGCCGCCCGCCCGCAGAAGAACACGAGATCCGCCCGCGAGAAATCGAATGCCGCCACGTCCGAGGTCCGCAGCTCCTCGGCTCGATCGCCGCCCTCATCGGAGATCGGCCGGCCGACGTTGCGCTGATCTTCCAGCACGTGCAGCTCGGCCAGCGGAAACTCCTGTGCCCGCAGCTGCGCGATCAAGGCCTCACCGATCAGGCTCGACGCGCCGACCACGGCGACGCGATGCTTGGGCCTTGAATCGCTCATGGGGCGGCCCGCGTGATGATCGGCGTCGCGCTCGTGACGTCCGCGCATTGCGCACGGTGCCTCAGGTAATGATCCATCAGCACGAGCGCCATCATCGCCTCGGCGATCGGCGTCGCGCGAAATCCGACGCATGGGTCGTGGCGGCCGGTGGTCTCGATCTCGCACGCGTTGCCTGTCAGATCGATGGTGGCGCCGGGAAGCGTGATGCTGGAGGTCGGCTTGAGCGCGATGCTCACGACGATGTCCTGTCCGGAGGAGATGCCGCCGAGCACGCCCCCCGCGTGATTGCTCTTGAACCCGGTCGGCGTGAGCTCGTCGCGGTGCTCGGAGCCGCGCTGTTCCACAGCCTTGAAGCCCGCTCCGATTTCCACGCCTTTCACGGCATTGATGCCCATCAGGGCGCCGGCGAGATCGGCGTCGAGTCGGGCGAATACCGGCTCCCCGAGCCCGGGCGGCACGCCCCGAGCGACGACGGTGACGCGGGCGCCGATGGAATCGCCCGCCTCGCGGGTCCGCCAGATGAGCTCCTCGATCTCCTGCAGACGGGCCGGATCGGGGCAGAAGAACGGATTCGAATAGGCGCTCGACGGGTCCTTGGGCTCGAGCCGCAAGGCTCCGATCTGCGCGAGATAGCCTTGAATGCTCACGCCCAAACGTTCGCGCAGGAATTTCCGGGCGATGGCGCCCGCGGCGACTCTCATCACCGTTTCGCGCGCCGAAGAGCGGCCGCCGCCTCGATAGTCGCGAAAGCCGTATTTTTGCTGGTAGGTGTAATCGGCGTGGCCCGGCCGAAACCGGTCCTTGATCTTCTCGTAATCGCGCGACCGCTGATCCTCGTTTTCCACGAGCAGCCCGATCGGCGTGCCGGTCGTCCTGCCTTCGAAAACCCCCGACAGAATGCGCACGGTGTCGGACTCGCGCCGCTGCGTGGTGAATTTCGACGTACCCGGCCGGCGCCGGTCCACGTCCGCTTGCAGATCCGCCTCGCGCAACTCGAGCCCCGGCGGGCAGCCGTCGACCACGCAGCCGAGCGCCGCTCCATGGCTTTCGCCGAAGCTCGTGACCGTGAATATTTTCCCGAAAGTATTTCCAGCCACGTCTCAGTTCCTCTCAAGGGCGGCCGCCTGCAGAATGAATACCCCGCCGCCGCCCATGGCGATGTCGGGCCAGACGAACGGCAGGCGTGGAAACGCGCGCATCAGCGCCTCCTCCGTGTTCCCGACCTCGACGACCAAAATTCCGTCGTCGGCCAGATATCGCGGCGCCGCGGACAAGATGGCACGCACCGAGTCCAGCCCATCGGCACCCGAAGCGAGGCCGATCCTGGGTTCGTGACGATACTCGCGAGGCAGGGCGCGCATCTCTTCTCGCCCCACATAGGGCGGATTGCTGACGATGATATCGTACCGACGGCCGCTGAGCGCGCCGAAGTGATCGGATCGCACCACACGCACCCGATCGGTCAGCGCCAGGCGGCGCACATTGCGCCTGCACACCTGCAGCGCCGCCGTGGAAATGTCAACGGCGTCCACCGCCGCTCGCGGGAAGGCCACCGCGCTCGCGAGCGCGATGGCGCCCGAGCCGGTGCCGATGTCGAGAATGCTGCGCACGCGGCGCGGATGGACCCAGGGCTCGAAGCGGTTCCGGATCAGCTCCGCAATCGGGGATCGCGGCACCAGCACGCGCTCGTCGACGTAGAGCTCGAGTCCCGCGAAAAAAGCCCGGTGAGTGAGATACGCGAGCGGGAGCCTTTGCTCGATTCGCCTCTCGAGCAGCGAGTCGATACGCGCGCGCCGTCGCGTCGTCAGGGCCTTCCCGTACACGGCGCTGCCCGCCTCGTGGGACAGACCCGCTGCGAAGAACACGAGTTCGGCGGCCTCGTCGCGCGCATTGTCCGTGCCATGGCCGAAGTGAAGGCGGGCGCGGCGCATTGCCCGTGCGCAACGCTCGATGGCTGCGCCCACCGTCTCGGGTGCCGTATGGGATAATCGGCTCATGACTCCTCAATTCAGGTTAGCAGGCGTGGCGGTGGCGGGCGTCGCCGTGCTGCTGGGCATCGGGGCAGCGCTCTTCTGGCGGCATTCCTCCGCCCCGGGCGATCTCGCAACGGGATCTTATCTGTCGCCCCGGCGAGCGCTGCCGGATTTTAGCCTGATCGACCAAAGCGGCCACACCTTTGGGCCGCAAAATCTGCGCGGTCGCTGGTCGTTCCTGTATTTTGGCTACACCAACTGCCCGGACGCTTGCCCGACCACCCTGACCACCCTGGCGGCCATGGAAAAGCGCCTGCAAGCGAGCGGCTCCGCGGTGCGGCCCCATGTGGTCTTCGTGTCGGTGGATGCCAAGCGCGATACGCCCGCACAGCTCGCCAAATACGTGCCCTATTTCGATCCCGAATTCGTGGGCGTGACCGCCGCGAGCCAGCCCGCCATCGAGGATCTGGCGCGAAAGCTCGGGGTGGCGGTGTATCTGTCGCCGCCGAATGCCGACGGAAGCTATACCGTGGATCATGCGGGCGCGATATTGGTCGTCGATCCCGATGGCAGGCTCGCCGCGATCCTCACCGGGCCGTTCACCGCGGCTGCCCTGCAATCGGATTTTGGGCGCCTCGTGGCTCTGCGCGGATGAGCGGCGATGACTCGCGGCGCCCGCCGGCCGGCAGCGGCGGCTTGCGCGCCCGGATGTTCGTCGCGATGCAGTACCTGTTGCCGCAGCATGGATTGTCGCGCTCGGTCCTCTGGGCCACCCGAGTGCGGACGCCTTGGTTCAAGAACTCGCTGATCCGGGGCTTTCTGAAGCTGTTCTCGGTCGAGATGGGCGAGGCGGTGCAGACCGACCCGTACCGCTATGCCACCTTCAACGACTTCTTCACCCGGGCGCTGCGACCCGACGCACGCCCCATTGCCGCGGCGGCGGACGACATTGCCAGTCCCGTGGATGGCAGGGTGAGCGAATGCGGTGCCATCGAGGGCGATTCGCTGCTGCAGGCGAAGGGCCGGCGCTACACGCTCGCGGAGCTGCTGGCCGGTCAACCCTGGGCCGCACGCTTCGCCGGCGGCTCCTTCGCGACCATTTATCTCGCGCCCTTCAATTACCATCGCATCCACATGCCCTTGGGCGGTCGGCTGCTCGAGACGGTGTTCGTGCCGGGACGGCTGTTCAGCGTAAACGACGCCACCGCGCAGCGGGTGCCGCGGCTGTTCGCGCGCAATGAGCGCGTGTTGACGCTGTTCGAAGGCGAGTTCGGCGCCTTCGCGGTGGTGCTCGTGGGGGCGCTCAACGTCGGCAGCATCGCCACCGTCTGGGCGGGCGACGTGACGCCGGCCGCGCGGCGCATCATCACCCGCCTGCCCTCGCCCGACATCGCGCTGGCCAAGGGGGCCGAGCTTGGTCGCTTCAACATGGGATCGACCGTGATCCTGCTGTTCGAGCCCCGGCGGGCCGCGTGGGATCCCGCGCTGCGCGCCGGATCGGTGGTGCGGCTGGGCCAGTCCCTGGGCCGACTCGCATGAGCGCGCAGCCGCCGCTTTCCTGGCGTCCCAGCGCCACGCACGCGGCGCTGCGGCGGCGCGCCGCGCTCATCGCCCGCCTGCGCAATTTTTTTGCCGCCCGCGGCGTGCTGGAAGTGGAGACGCCGATCTTGAGTGCCGCGGGCGTGAGCGACCCTCAGATCCAAAGCCTGAGCACGCGGGTGTTGGGACTGCCGGGAGCGTCGTATCTGTCGACCTCCCCGGAATTTCCGATGAAGCGGCTGCTGGCTTCCGGGATCGGCGATATTTATCAGCTCTGCAAGGTGTTTCGCGACGGCGAGATCGGCCGCTGGCACAACCCCGAGTTCACGATGCTCGAATGGTATCGGCTCGGTTTCGACGATGCGGCGCTCATGTCCGAAGTCGATGAGTTGGTGCGGGAACTGCTCTCGCCCGAACGAGCGCTTGCGCCCGCGGAACGGCTGACCTACGCCGAATCGCTCCGGCGGCACGCCGGCGTCGACGCGCACCGGAGCACCGATCTCGAGCTCGATCGAGCCGCCGAGGCCCACGGCATCGCGTGCGAAGCGAGCCTGGATCGCGATGCCAAACTCGACCTGTTGATGGGATTCGTGGTCGGGCCCAAGCTCGGCGCCGAGCGCCCCTGCTTCATCTGCGACTATCCCGCCTCGCAGGCGTCGTTGGCACGCCTCAAGCCGGGATCGCCGCGCGTCGCCGCGCGCTTCGAGCTCTATCTGGATGGCATCGAGATCGCCAACGGCTTCCATGAGCTCTCCGACGCGGACGAACAGCGCCGCCGATTCC
>Ga0182012_10000231_pt1 | contig 63620 bp, 67 predicted proteins | sample 612S2SmetaG_FD_120486 | JGI IMG/M metagenome (GOLD analysis project Ga0182012, IMG submission 120486) | Permafrost microbial communities from Stordalen Mire, Sweden - 612S2S metaG | ecosystem: Environmental > Terrestrial > Soil > Wetlands > Permafrost | place: Sweden: Stordalen | collected... | reverse complement strand
TTGCCAGGCTTGCGCACTTCGTCGCTTCGTCGTCTGCATCGCTTCTCTCCAGTGATTGAACTGGAGCTACCTTGCGCCATCCGTCCAGTCAGGAATAGGACGCCGCCTGGTTACCGGTTACTCCTGAGCAACTTGCAGGCGGGTGATGTCGAGCTTGATCGCCATCAGGTCGTCGTCATGGCCGATCGCCGCGCTGACCTTTGCTGGATCGCGGCCGGTAGCGATGACGGAGTGGCCAGCGGTGCGCACTGCCTTGGCAATGTCGAGACCCAAGCCACGGCCGGCGCCAGTGATAAACCAAACCTTCTTCTCGCTTATGTGAAACTTTCCTCGCGGTTGTCGCGCTGCCCCCATCGCGGGGGCTCTTTCGATGAGGCTAGTGTCGCCCGCACGGCGTGGAACCGGTTGCCAAATCCATCATGATTCTTGCCTAAAACAACGACTAAGGCTCAAAAGCGTTAATGCTTCGATTTCGCGCATGGGCCATACTTACGCCGGCTCGTTTCCGTCGGCTCCCCCAATCAGCAGATTGCGAGGACAGTAGCTTGGTTGAAGCAGCACTATGCCGAGGCGGTGCAAGTGGAAAAGTTGGCGGCTCGCGCACACATGAGCGCGTCCACCTTTCGCCAGCATTTCCGCGACATTACCGGCGTGAGTCCGTTGCAATACCAGAAACAGTTGCGCCTCCAGGAGGCACGGCAACTGATGCTCAACGAGGATCTCGACGCGAGCAACGCCAGCGGGCGGGTAGGCTACGAAAGTGCCTCACAGTTCAGCCGGGAATACTCCCGCCTGTTTGGCGCGCCGCCACAGCGCGACATACGAAGATTGCGACTTAATCACATAAGGTCCTCATAGTGAGGCGATACAGATTGTGCGCCGGGGCGGGGCTCGTTGTCGGCGACATGAGGGCGCGCACCGCCTCCATCCTCTAGTCAAGGATTGACGGCTATCGCGATGCTCGCTGCCACCGCATTGAGTCGCTTGTCCAAGGTCCAAAACTGGCATTGGTCAATAGCCGCGCCAGCGAGCAGGTGAACGTCTACATACCCAACGCCTCGGCCGTAGAGTTTTTGCGCGCGGATGAAGGTCATGACCTCGTCGTGTTCAGCGACGGTTACCGAACGCAGTTGTTGCAGAAGTTCAAGCGTTGCTTCACGGTTCGAGAAGTTGCCGCAGGCGAGTTCGCCCACGACGAACGGATGCATGACAACTTCGTGGCGGCGGAGACGCTCGCCGAGCTCCGGCAGGTCGTCTCGAAAGTAGTCAATCCAGACTGAAGTGTCCGCAAGAATCATGTTGCCGCGGAAGCGCGCCTTCTCGGGACTGGTTGAAGCTGAGGTTGAGTGCCGCCCAGCTTGGCGAGCCGTATAGCGCTTTCTCGCTCGATCAGCGCCTTAAGCCCCTCACGTAACACGCTAGAGCGATCAAGACCGCCCATCATTTTGGTCGCTTTGGCGAGCAAGTCATCATCCAGAGTTACCGTCGTGCGCATCGTCGTACTCCAATCCAGAGCACCTATATTAGCATCACTTGATGCCATAACCCGTGCCTAAAATGCGCGTAAATGCGTAGATTTGAGAATCCGCCTTCAGCGCCTATATCAAAGCACGCAGCGCGCGGACGAGTTCATAACTCTCTGATTCCCGATGATTACCGTCTCCCCAGCGGTATTTTCGATTCCCATCGCCCGCTCCAACTCCAGCCATTGCGGGCCAGTGACAGCCATTTCGGTTCCTCGCATCGGCACTCGCGAACGGCAGCTCTAAACTACGTGCGATGATTAATGCCCGGCTCGCGCGCCGCACTTAAAGCCACCAGGACCGGACTGGACGTCATTGGCGAGCTTGGAGGCGAAATAACCGCACATGCCGCATTGTCCCGCAGAGCCTCGCTGATCATGCGGGAGCCTAATCGAGAATAAAACCCTACTGCACCGGAATGATAAGAATTGCATAAGGCGTCCCGCCGAACATGACGAAGGGAAAATGGGTGTCCGGGTCGGGATCGTGCAGCGGCAATCCCGACTCATTGGCCATCTTGGCATCCAAGATCATGAAATGCGGCGGGATGTGGATATAGTCCTTACGGTCCGGCGGCAGCTTCTCCGCCATGGGATCAGTGTTGCTCCAACCTGAACCGCCCTGCAACATATAAGAATAACCCGGCTTCGCGGGATCGGGAGGTTGTCCGGCACCAAACGCTTTGAAGAAAGCTTGCCCGTTTTCATCGGTGCAGGCTGGACGCGGCTCAGGATCGCCGTCGGGATAAGGCGGATGGCAGATCCAGCCGTTATTTCCCTGGCGCAGCACGGTTTTGGCGCCGGAAGCGTCACGCGCAATCACGGTCGCGCCGGCAGCGATGGATGGCGGAGCCGCCGCAAGAGCGGCCGCGATCTGGGCTTGATCAAACCCGCTCTCGCTCTTTGCCGTCGCCGGCGCAGCCTCCATGCGGGTGCTGTGCAGGAAAGCCAGCTTCCAGCCGTTGCCCTGACGCTGCAGCGCTACCGATTCCAGCCAGTTGGTCGGCGTCGGCGCCGCGTCTCCGGGCTTTTGCATCTGCCCCCGGTTGAGGTAAGTGATCCAAGCCATGTCGCAATCGACATGCACCTCCGGATCGTTGATTGACCAAGCCAGCTTCATTCCTTGGCGATGCCACTCGATGAGGGCGCGCATGAGGGAGTCGCCCTCCCAGCGCTTGCCGCCGTCATAAGCGTAGAAGCTGCCGAGAACCAGATCGTGGAATTTGTCGAGATCGCCCCGGGCCGCCGCATCGAAGAAATCATGCATTGTCTTGACCACTGCGTCGGTGTCGCCGGGCCGAGGCCTGCAGGCCGCCGAAGCCGTGCTCGCGCCGCAGGACAAAAGAACCGCCATCAAAAGACATAGGATCTTCAAGCTGCTCCCTTTGAACCCGTCCGCAAATCCGCGTCTCGCATCTCAGACCGGGAATAGCTCGGGTTATTCAAGAACAAATCAGGCATTGATTTCAGGATTTTGGTTATTCTAGCGCGACATTTTCAATCCCCATCGCCCGCCCCTGGGCCGTAACCGTGATTACTACGCTCTGTCCTTCTGGCAGAGCGCTGGCTAGCGTTGCTTTCAAATCGCCTGCAAGGCGCCGGACCACCCTATCGAATCGAAGCTGTAGTTTTGCCGCCCTAACTCTCTCGCCGATCTCACGCTCAACGGTGTTTATCTTGAGCATTCGCGATTTGGAGGTCATGCAAGTACGGCCATCGATCTGCCGCACGTCAGCCGATGAAAGTGGCTCGCAGTCCATAAGACTCGTAAACCAAAGCCGCGCGACGATCGCAGGTAATCAGCGACGCCGAATGCGCTGCCGCGGTGGCGGCGACGAGCGCGTCGTATGCGCCACCGCCGGTTACAGAATGTTCCGGCAGCGCCAAGACAAAGTCCTTATAGAGTGGACCATCCATGCGAAGGAACGGTTCTACAAAGCGTGCTCGGAGAAAGTCTCGTACGACGTCTGCCGCACAACGATGCGGAGGAGGCAGTCGAGTCAATACTGAGTATGTCTCCAGCGCACAATGGTCAATCATGCGAAGACCACGATCTAGGGCTTCGCGCGCTCGATTATGGTGTTCGTGCCACGAAGCGAATGCAGCGACGACCACGCTGGTATCCGCCGCTTTCAACGTCGAATGTGCTCTAAGGTTTCACGCACTGCGTCGGCAGTGAGCGTGGGCAGTCCGACGTCCGGGACCGCAACGACATCCTTTCCGCGCCTCTTCAAGGTCATCGGAGTTGCGGTGATCTCTATTTCGAGTCGCCCATCACCGGCGCGAATCTCGAGAGTCTGGCCAGGTTTGATGTTGAGTGCCTGGCGAAGCGATTTGGGGACGACGATTCGCCCGGCGGCGTCGATGGTAGTTTTCATGGTAAAAATCATGGCATAAAAATGCCACCATAGCAACCAACGAGTGACTTACGACGGTGTCCTTGGCTGGCGTTGGTTCCTATGGCACCGTTTTTCACACAATAATCGCACGCAGCGCTCCAGCGATCTCATAACACCTTGATTTAAAAAGATCAGCGGCTTCGGAGCGATATGTTCGATTCCCATCGCCCGCTCCACTCCCCAGCCAAGCTGGCCAATGCAGCCAACGTCGCTTCGTCCCTGGCCCACGAATTGTTGCTGTCGGGCCGACTACAGCCATAGAGTCGGGCGACATCCGTAGAAACCATCGTTTGGCGGCATCGCTTAATCCGGGTCGCTTCCAAAGCGACGTAGCTTCTCCAGGACGTCACGCGCGGCAGCGATGTCGCGACCGGCGATCGAATCTGCGATGCGCCGTACGATCGAGGAGCGGGAAAGCCTATTGCCGTAGCGGCGTGAGAGCCAAATCGCCAGAGGGATGAACGCGATGCCGGCTGCGATGTTCCATGCGGCGTAGGCTCGGAATTTCGGCGACAAATATAGGTTCGCGCCGAACGCGCCGGCGACGACCACGATGAACGGGATCCACCACACGATCTGTCCAGTGAGGAACGCTAGATTGAACGCGCGGACGCGTGCGATGCGAAGCGATTCGACCCGCGCCTGCAGCTCGATGAGCGGCAAGCCGAAGTCCAGGTTACGCAGCGCCTGCTTCTGGCGCACCTGCACTATCCCGGTCGCGATCACCCAAACGTCGAGGACGAGTGCGGTGACGAAGAGCGCAGGCTGATTCGCGTGCGTGCCGAGGAAAAGGCCCAACAGTACCGCCGTCGCGATCCATATGGCCATGCTGAACTTCCCGAACGGACCGAGCTTCCACATGTGCTCGCGCTGTCGTTCGATCCAGTCGTCGCGAAGCAGATGCGCATTCAATTGCAAGTGCTCATCGAGCCGTCGGCTGTGGCCAACCCATTCGTTGCGAAGCTCTTCGAGGGTAATACTCATGGAACGGTCTCATGGTTGCTTTCGAGGCACGCGAATCCGCGTTGCAGTTCGTTCTTTACGCGGTTCATGCGGGTGGTGACATTGCCCGGCGAGATTCCGACAATCTCGGCGATCTCTTCCGAGGTGTGACCTTCCAGGTAGAGTAGGATCAATGCGCGGTTCAGTCCGTCGAGCCCGTCGATCAAGCGGCCGAGTATTTGCATGTTGTCGCCCGCTTCCCCCGCCAGCGGATCGTCGGCCGCGACGTCGTAAGCAAGATCGTCGAACGGCAACGTGTCGCGAATGCGCCTCTTTTCCACGCGAAAGTGGGAGATGGCCACGTTCATCGCGACACGGTAGGCCCATGTCGAGAACTTCACGCGGCGATCGTAGCGGCCAAACGAGCGCCACAGCTGGATTGCCATCTCCTGGACCAGGTCGACGCGGTCTTCGCGGCAGCGGCAATACCCGAAAGCCACCTTGTAAAGTATGGCGCGATGCGCTTGAAACAGCGCGAGGAATCGGGTTTTGTCGGTCGGTCTCATGCTGCGTTATTCGCCGGAGACGGCCGCAATCTCACGTGGGGGCCGGTAAAAGTGAAAGCGAGCCCATTTGGACCAGCGACCCAGCGCTGATGGCAGGATGGCCGCTCCGGTTCCGTGGTGTGCACAGGCAATTATTTTTTTGCATTGACGCAGGGCACGAAATCGCCTAACGACCCGCTCAGCCACGGTTGAAACTGTAAGTTATTGTATATACAATAACTGCCCGCGTATATCTTTCGATCCAGCAAAGCGATCCAAGACCATGACAGAACGCGGTCTCGATTTCGCTGACGCTGTGCGCGTATTCGAAGGCGTCACCGTTGAGGTCGAAGACACGCGCAAGGACTACGGTGAAAGGCGAATTATCTGCTTTGGCCGTCTGGAAGGTAGGATCGTCGTGATTGGGTATGCACCGCGGGGCGCATCTGTACGCCACGTATTCAGCATGAGGAAAGCCAATGATCGTGAACAAGCGCGGATCGCACCGCTCCTTGAAATCTGACCTTGCACGTGTGGACGCTCACGTCATCAAGGCGGCGGAATACAAAGAACTGCCCGAACTGACAGAAAAAATGCTGTCTCGAGCGACGGTGAAGAAGGGCGGCAGGCCACGGTCGCTGAATCCGCGCAAAGCGATCTCTCTGCGGCTGCCGGCGGATGTAATCGAACTGTGGCGGGCCACCGGTCCTGGATGGCAGACTCGAATGGCAGACCGCTTAAGCAAGGTGCGTCCGCGCAGCTAGCTCTTTGGGCCAGGTTGGGGTGCCCGGCGGACGGCACCTTCCCCGTGGGTTCGATTCCCATCGCCCGCTCCACTTCCAGCCATCGCTGGCCAATCCGAGCCAATGATTTGCCGCTTGCAGTGCCGAAAAATCAAGTTGGCGGACGTTCTGCATATTCCGGCTGATCGTGATCACGGTTTCCAGCGCATCGTGAACGCGGTCGCTGGAATAGTGACAACGATGCCGTGCCGGCATCGATGATGGGGCTTACTGCAATGGGAATCGTCGTCAAGACAGGCGGGGTCGAGTGACTGATGCCCGTTCCGGTCAATGGCAGGACTCGACCCAATCCGGCCGGTCACGAACGGCAGGTCGGGAGCAGCCCACTTTTGGAGCGATTACTCTCCCGACTAGTCAAACCACCCCAGATCCTTCGTGTCCGGCATCGCGAACGGCCTGTCGAAGAAATCGAGTACCGTTCTGTTGAAGCGCGAAGGATCTTGCGCCGGGATCATGTGTGTCGCGCCAGGGAAGATGGCCAGCTGCGATTTCTGAATGGCGTGGAACATGCTGAGCGTATGCTCATCGCGGATCACATCGCGGTCAGCGGCCATCACCAGTGTCGGCGCCATGATGATGGCCAGATCGGTCAGCGGTATGTGTGGCTGCTTTCCCAACAAATCGAGTAATTGCAGTTGGAGCCGTAGGGGCTTCGGATTCTTGCTGGTGGTCAGTTGCGCAGTAATCCGGTTACGAACGCGTAAATTGCCATCCACCGCCCACGGATACGCTGCATCCGGCTGGAGGTTCGCACCCATCACTGCGAGCATGCCGACTTTCTCCGGATGACGGATTGCCAATAACAGGCCGATGATGCCACCATCACTCCAGCCCAGAACCTTGACCTGACTGAGCCTGAGGTGATTTAGCAGCGCATTGGTATCCTCGGCCATCTGTTCATAGGTTAAGGCAGCTGTCCCCAGATCGGATTTGCCCTGTCCGCGGCTATCCATGGCAATAACCCGGTGGTGGCTCGCGAAATCTCCAATCTGTCCCTTGAAACTCCCGATCGATTCACCGTTCGCGTGGATCAGCAGCAGTGGCACGCCCTCGCCGTAGGTTTCGTAGTAGAAGCGAGTGCCGGCGAAGACAAAAGAATTGCCAGCCGCAGGATTGCTGCCGTAGGCAATATAGGTGGGCTGCGTGTCAGCGCTTGCAACGCCGCCACCGCCAAGGACAACAAGTGCGGCTATTAGAACGATGCGGGCGACGGGGAACCTGGCGTTCATTATTTTCCTTTGCGTCGGCTGATGGCAGGTGCAGTGACGTCACGGAACGAATCTTGTCCGAGGAGCGGGGCCGCGGTTGTCCGGGTCGTAGGGTTGAGGACCGCACGAACTGGTTGGCAAACGGAGAAGCTGCTTAAACCCTCGCATCGTCTTCTCTCCTACATCAACGAAACGCGATGAAAATATTTGACAACGCCAGCGCGATCCTTGCCCGCCGGCTGGAGCAATAGAACACTTGCCCAAGGGCACGTCAAACATCATGCGAATGGTCGGTCTCCGGAAGCCACTTCGGCCGGTTGATTGACTGCAGTTGGCCCAACTGCGACCTTCAAAGATGGCCTCAGCTCATGCCGGCTTGCGCATGGCGTCCAGCGCCGCGCGGGCAAGAAATCCGGATCGAGTCTCACCCTGTTTCTTTGCGTGGGCGTCGATTGCACGCAGAATGCGTTGGGGCAATGTGATGTTGATCCTCGCGGCCTTGTCACCGAGTTCGCTGGCATCTACGTCCACGACGGCCCACGTCCAGCCGCGATAGTTACGCTTCTTCTGTAGCAGTTCAATCGGGGTCGGCGCAGGGAACGGTTGCCCATCGTCCAGAAGCCCTTCGAGGTGAAGCAAAATGGCTTCTCGCGAATTGGTCAGCGCGTCGTCCAGAGTATCGCCGGCGGAGAAGCAGCCCGGCAGATCCGGAACTACCACGCCGAATGCATGTTTGGCATCCCCTGTTTCAATTGCAACTGGATAGCGCATAAATCTAACTCCTCACTTCAATCCGGCCTGCTTGCGAATCGCCTGCACCAAGCCTTTTCCCAGATCTTTCTTCGGATGAGGCACGGTAACCGTGCCGGGCTTGGTCGGATGTGAAAATTGCTGATGGCTGCCGCGGGTACGCTTGAGCTGCCAACCATCGGCCTGCAATAGCTTGATGAGCTCGCGGCTTTGCATCGTGTGTATTATACACACCAACCGCCGATTTCACGAATGGCAGCTTTTGCCAGACCAGATCGAGGCATCGAATGTCGCCTCCTGGCCGGGAAGAGCCCGATTCTCCGATCCGAAGCCGCCGTTCACCACGAATTTACAGTTTCGATTTTGATTGCGTCCGCCGATGAGTACTGATGACCCACAGCTGCCGGTTGTGAGCGGCAGCTTTGTGGGAGTCCACTTATGCTGAAGCCGCCACCCGAGATTGCACGAACCGATTGTTAGGCCCCTTTTACCACCGTAACAGTTTTCGGTTTAAGAGAGGCCAATTCTCTTAGCAGCGCAGGGACCAACGGCAGCAGCACTGACAGTTCATTGGATACGGCGTCGATCACAACCAGCGCAATGGGCAGCTTTTCCAGGTTCTGCTGAAATGGCAGATTCTTATCAACCGTGATGAAGGCGTCGAATTCAGTCGCGGCGAGTGCTAGAAGCTTTCCGTTTTTGACACCCGACCACCCAGCCTCTACCACAGTGCGAACGGAATGATCAGTCAACGAGCGACGAAGCCTACTCGGGACTGATTCGTCAAGCAGCAGTCGCATCCAAGGCCAATCGCTCGCGCGCGGTTTCAAGAACCGAAATCGCGGTCACCCGCGTCACCGAAGGAAAGTCCTCTAAGAACTCCTCTAGCGTGGACGACCCTTCGAGGTAATCGAATAGATTCTTTACGGGCACGCGCGTACCGGTGAAACATAGCGCACCACTCATGATTTCTGGATCGCGACTGACAAGCGATGTATCCATGCGGGGCCTCCTGATGTGCGAGTTTACACGAAGCCGTGTTACCCGGAAAAGCGCCCTCAAGTGGAACCAACCATAAGGGTGCCCATAGATCACTATTGGTCCCGCCGGTTCGGAAAATTCGGGCAAATGCCGCGTTCTGACCCACTGCTGCCGCATGCGACCGTCCGCTTTCCGGACACCAGTCCGAGTAGTCCGACGGGCAACTCTGATTTTCGCCGGTCACTCGCCGCTCAGAACGCGTATGCGTTCAGGCCGTCGTTCACGAGATTGAAGTTATCGCCCGTTGGCAGAGGCGCCCGTCCTTATGCGCCCCTAGGTTTTAGGCCGCACCGCGATGGAGAACAGCACGTGCCCCGATCGCAGCGATCGTCGGTGTCCCCGCCTGACGCATGATCGCTTCAAGTTCGCGGGCATAGATATCGAGCACAGCCTCGGCGCCTTCCTGTCCGAAGGCGGCAAGACCCCAACCCTGAGGTCGCCCGATGCCAACGCCCGACGCGCCTAAAGCCAACGCCTTGAACACGTCAGTGCCTCGTCGCGCGCCCCCATCCATGAACACCGGAACGCGGCCCTTCACGGCTGCGACCACTTCTGCGACACAATCAATCGTGGCGCGCAGGGTCTCCTCGTTCCTCCCACCATGGTTGGACACGATGACTCCGTCGGCACCATGCGTAACCACCGCTTGCGCATCCTCTCCGGCCACGATGCCTTTGATGAGCAGCTTTCCCCGAACCAGTCCACGCAGGCGATCGACCCATTCGAGCGTCAGCCCCGGAGGCGCGAGCCCTTTTACCTGTGACACATCGATTCCCGCAAAAAGTGGCGCACGGAGCCACATGTCGTGGCGGTTTCCGACATGGCAGGCAGTACAGTCACGTTTATCGACACGCGCGGCACGCCGCAACGTTTCTGAATTCCGAGCACCCGCGGTAGCTGTAGAATCAACTGACAGCACAATGGCATCGGCACCCGCCAATTCGGCGCGTCGCACGAGTTCCCGTGTGACCGTCCAGTCGTCCGTTGGATAAAGTTGTTGCCATACCGGGGCGCCGCGCTGCGTCAATATTTGCTCAAGCGGAACAGAGGACCCCGTAGAAACCATTAGTTGGGCCGATCGGCTTGCGGCAGCACGCGCCACCGCTGCCTCCCCATCGGGGTGAAAAGCACGCATTGCCGAGACGGCGGAAAAATAGATCGGAGTTCGCCAGTGAGCACCGAACACCGTAGTGCTGGTATCGACCCGGGACAGGTCGATAAAGCGCCGGGCGCGGATTTCGTATTCACTGAATGCGTCTTCGTTTCGTCGCAGGGTGCGATCATCGTCGATGCCGGTTGCGAGATATCCGAAGTGAGCTGGCGGCAATGCCGCGCGGGCCAGGGGCTCGAAACCCCGCACGTTCAAAATGTCTTTTACGTTGGTTGGTGCGAGCTCAGAACTGCCGGAAATACCCGTCGTGGCGGTCACCCCAGCGTCCAGCCCCGCGGCCCAGGTGGCAAACGGCAGCATCGAGGTGCTCAGGATAAAGCGGCGACGGGTTATGGAACAACGAAATCCCTGTCGCTTGTGATCGTGCGTCATGCCATATTCTGCCAGGAGGACCCGCCGGACCGCCACAGAGGCAATGGCGTGAAAGCTGTCGATCCCGCCGAGGCGTATGTCTGACCGTGAGGCGTGGCGGCTAATGGCAGGCCTTGGGTTGGTTGCTCAGCGTTTCCACCGGCCGAAGTTGTGCCGAACCTGGGCTCGCGCCAGCCCGACGCCGTCGAAATCCCGGTATTGACCCCTTCCTGCCCGTCGCGACAGGCAGCTTTCGGGGCGGTCGGTAGCGCATGTTTCCGTTGCATTGAACTTTTTGCAGTACGATTGGTTCCGTCAGATTTGGGCCATCAATAAGGGAAGGATATGGGACGCATCAGCATGTTTTTGGCAGTATCGGTTATCGCGACCGTATGCGAAGCGATACCGGCGCAAGCCGCCACAGATGCTGAAGGGCTGCAACGGTTTCGAGAAATCTATAAGGAACTCGTAGAGACAAACACCACTCTTTCAGCCGGAGACTGCACTCTAGCGGCGCAACGCATGGCGGCTCGACTGAAGACAGCCGGCTACCCTGATGCGGATCTGCAGGTTTTCGTGCCCGAAGGACATCCTAAAGAGGGCGGGCTCCTAGCCGTGCTTCACGGGGCCGACCCCAAAGCCAAGGCGATTCTGATGCTTGCCCACATAGATGTGGTCGAGGCAAAGCGGGAAGACTGGGCACGCGACCCGTTCCGCCTGATTGAAGAGGACGGTTACTTCTACGGTCGCGGAACGAGCGACATGAAGGCTCAGGCTGCAATTTGGGTCGATAATTTGATCCGCTATCGTGAAGAGCGTTACCACCCCAGGCGAACCATAAAGATGGCGCTGACCTGTGGCGAGGAGACCAATAGTGCACTGAACGGTGCGGGGTGGCTGACCAAGAATGCACGAGACGCTATCGACGCCGAATTGGCTTTGACTGAGGGCGTTGACGGCGATCTGGACGCGCAAGGCCATCGCATCGCCCTGGAGATTCTTGCGGCCGAGAAGACCTCCCAGAATTTTGTGCTGGAGGCGACCAATCCCGGCGGTCATAGCTCACGCCCGGTACCAGATAATGCCATCTACCATCTGGTGCGGGCGGTCGATCGGGTCAGTCACTTCGAATTTCCGGTCGAACTGGACGACGCGAACCGAGCCTATTTCACCGGTATGTCGAAGATCGTCGCGGGCGAAGCCGGAGCGGCCATGACCGCCGTGGCGAAGAATCCGCACGATGCCGCGTCGGTCGCGATCCTCGACAAGGATCAGAACTGGCACGCCATGCTTCGCACGACATGTGTCGCAACGATGCTCGCCGCGGGTCACGCAACCAATGCATTGCCGCAACGGGCCACGGCCAATATCAATTGCCGTATCTTCCCGGGTGACGCGCGCGATGCCGTGCTGGCGCAACTGATAACAATTATCGACGATCCTAAGGTCTCGGTTAGCATTCCGGAGATTCGGGGGCCGATTGCGACACCCGCGCCTTTGACACGACAGATAATGGAACCTATCGAGAAAGTGGCGCATGAGCTGTGGCCCGGAATTCCGGTAGTACCGGCCCTGGAACCCGGCGCATCGGACGCACAATTCCTAAATCCGGCGGGCATACCAACGTACGGGGTCACAGGCATATTCACTGACCCCGATGGTGGGCACATTCACGGGCTGAACGAGCGCGTTCGTGTGCAGTCAGTTTATGAGGGCCGAACATTTTTGTATCGGCTGGTCAAGCTCTACGCGGATCAGTAAGGCTCGCTGGGGGAAGGCGGCCGTCCGGCCACGGACAGTAGTCAATCCTCCGACGTCGGCTTTCGGGCGGGTATTTCAATACGGTGATCGGCAGGTGTTGGCCGTGACCCGCCGCACGGGCGGTTGGCCTCCTAGGGTGCCGTCGTGATTAGTCCGCTAATCCCATGACAAATGCCAATGCGACGTTCAGGCGCAAAAGATCCTTGTCGTCGAGATGACCGACCTGTCGTCCAATTCGCTCCCGGCGAACGGTGACGGGCTTATCGGCCATCACCTGGGATTTCACCCGCAACCCATTTCTCTCAGTGGGATCAATCGTCACTCGGAAGTCAGGCGCATCGCTGCACTCAGAAGTCATCTGACAGATGACCACAGATGCATGCGCGGCCGGGAGCGCATCCGTCTGTACAATCACTGCCGGCCGAGGCTTACCATAGTCGCCGCTGGCAGCAACTGTCACCACATCGCCGCGCTTCATTGCGCATCAAAATCTGAAACGGACTCCGTCCATCGCATTGCCGCCAACTCGAGCGAGCGGTCCAAACTCGCCACCTGCTTGGCGACGCGTTTGCGGACTGCCTTCGAGCGCGCATCGGGTACGACCAGGCGCAATTCGCGCAAACCGCGGTTACGGCGTCGTTCGCGCATAGCCTTCATCCGTTCGGCCGTTCGTGCCATGGTCTCTCTCCGATCTGTCACGCGTTACAGTGTAACGCGTGACAGAGGATCAATCAAGCAAGGCATTAAGAGAGGCCCTACGCAGCGTAATGAACCGATGCGGCCCAGCCGGATCCAACGTCCGCTTTGTTCCGGGCAATTCCTTACCCTGAATGTCTCAAATGGGCCGAGACTGGGCATTCAATGCGCATATTCGATCACGGATTGCGGTCGTTGACGCCTATTAAAAACTGATCACGGGCAAAAAGACAGCGCGCGAATCCGTAACAATAGGCGACGCCAGTCAAGTCAAGCGTCAACCTTTGGCACACGTCACGCCGCAACAATGCCGCAGACAGCGGCGATAGTAGTCAGCACGCCAAGGACGAGATGCGCCATTTGGAGATGTTGGTATGCTTGTTCGGTGAATTCGGGCTCTTGCATATCTCCCCGCGCACCCGCCGCGAACGGCGTGCTGAGAATGGTGAGTTCAAGACGGGTTGCCATACCCCAGAGGGCGCAGCGCGAGTTGCGCGCTGGCTCGCTCCACAATTCCAGCACCGCCAATAGGCAGATCGCACCGTAGGGTAGTACTACGATCGGCAATCGGCTCGAGTAGCCGCGACTAAATGCTTGCAAGGCGGCATCACCAAGCGCAGTCATCTCCGCATGGATGCGGTAGACGTCGAAGTACAGTAACCAGCCGACACCAACATTCCACCACAGTAGCGCGACGTTGGTAGCATGCAGTCGGCTCGCGGACGCCTCCACACGGCTGCAAATCCCAGGCCCCTGCGTACAGCAACAAGGAGGCGGCCAGCATTCCCAGGAAAGTCACAAAGTACACCGGCATATATCAAGATCCCCGGTTTTTGCAGAAAATGCGCGCGCTTATCGACGCGCTGTCAATTAACTCTACTGATGTCCTGGACCTCGGGCTATGATTCTGCGACTCCGAGAAGCCGACAGTCGCGGAAAACATCTAAGGGTCAACCGCGACCATCAAGCTACTGCTTCCCAGTCATGCAATGTCCTAATCGTTCCGTAGCCTTCGGCTTTTCCATAGTACCGTTCGTCTGCCGTCACAAGCAGCGCGTCCTCGTGCTCGAGCGCCACGGCGTGATACAGCGTGTCAAACAGATGGTGTTTGGTTTTGATCGCAAGACTGGTTGCCCGTCGAATGACGGTTGGGCTGTCGGTAGTAGGGAACTCGAATGCGGCGAGCATTTCAACATCACCGACGGCCGTCTGCGGGACGAGGCGCGCAGCAACCGCAGCCACCTCGGCCAACCAATGCACCGGCTGCAGGATCTCCAGTCTGCCACTTACAACGGATTCCACGAGCGCAAATGCCTTCTCGGTATCACGTTCTCGTGAGGGATCCTCAAGCAGCCATTTGAGGATCACACTCGCATCGAGGACGACTATCACGGCCGTTCGACGGATCGCGCCTTGCGTACTTCTTCGCTGGTGAAGGTGGGCCGACCGCTACGCGCGACACCGAATTGACGGAAGAGTCGTTCCCGCCTGATTTGGAGTTTGCGCTCACGTACCGCCCGCCGCATCAAATCCGCGATGATGGAACTTATGTTCTGATCACCGAATGCTTTGTCGAACTCCACCTTGACTTCATCGGGTACGCTGAAATTGACGGTCGCCATGCACCACCCATATTGTTGAAATTTTCAACAATCCCAATATACGCCTGTCGCTGGGAGCTGCAACCGAAATTTCCGCGGTGATCTGCCAAATATGCATCAGACAAAGCCGAGCTCGGCCAGCCCCATAGTCGCCGTTCATCACCGGCACCAAGGGGCTATTCAGGACCACTTGCTCTGTCGTGGAGACTCCATCTGTGCTCGTCTCCAATGGTCGCATTGGCTGGCGTTGGCTCGTGTGGCACTGTTTTTCACACAAAAATCGCACGCAGCGATCGGGTGAGTTCGTAACACTCTCATTGCAATGAATTATTGTCTTCCGGGCGGTATTTTCGATTCCCATCGCCCGCTCCAACTCCAGTCCATGCTAGCCAACCGCGAATGCGGAGTGTGGGCTTTCCTTGACTTCGATTCGTCCTGGTAGTAATTTTTGACTACCCGTGAACCTCAAGGGTGCAAGCGATGGCTGCAACGAGTCTTAAACTTCCAGAAGCGCTGAAGCGGCGGATCGAGCGACTTGCCGGCGCGGCGAATAAGACACCTCATGCTTTCATGGTTGACGTCTTGAGCCAGGAGGCCGACCGTGCCGAACTTCGTGAGCGGTTTGCGGCAGATGCGGAGGTCTCAGAAAAGGAAACGATGGAGAGCGGCAAAGCCGTATCGCTGGGGGCCGCTTTCGATTATCTCGAGGCTCGTGTGGCAGGGAAGTCTGCTCGACGCCCACGAGAGCGAGCATGGCGCGCGTCGAAGTAACGACTCGTGCACTCGCCGATCTCGAACGGCTTTTCGACTTTCTCGCAGAACACAATCCTAAGCTCGCCCGTGAGCGAATCGTCAGCGTCAGGCGAGCCTTTGAGTTGCTTGCCGACCATCAGTTACTGGGCCGCGAAGCCGAGGACGGGCGCCGGGAGTTGATCCTGTCTCGCGGGAAGTTCGGCTACGTGGCCAAATATCGTTGGCTCCCGGACGAAGATATCGTTCTGATTCTCGCCGTTCGACATCAGTTGGAAGCAGGTTACAAAGGCGATTAATGGGTTTGGCGATCGGCAGAGCACCGTTGTGCGCGTCGGTTTCTTCCGAGTGCCCATCGCCCGCTCCAAGACATTGATCTCCCGGTATCCCTACGTTTGTGCGTCCGCCATCGATGGGTTGTTCCCACTTCCAACCCACCTGATGGTGATCACTTCGCGGGCGGGAGATTCGGCAGCGGGACGACATCGGTGTTCTGCGCGGAAACGATCTGCCAACGGTGACCCTCTTTGACCGTGACGAGCGTCATGACTCCTCGCCGCATCGGCAGTGTTACGCCGTCGATGCCAGTATCGCCCGTCAACTCCCATCGATGCACGAGCACGGCTGCGTCCGGATCCAAAAGGCGCACCGTCGTTTCCGTCGCAACAAGATGACTACTCCGCATGCGAGTGGCATGCAGCGCCTCATGCTCCTTCTGGATTTCCGCACGAGTGTGCCACCAAAGGCCGATCACATTGACGAACTGTGCGTCATCAGCAAACAAACTGCCTAAAGCCTTCATGTCATGGCGATTCCAATCATCGACAAACGCTGCACCAACTCCCTTGATGGCCGAGATTTCAGCAGCTCGATCCGGTGGCGGCGGGTCCGCAGCCATCGTTGTGGTCACCGTTGCAATCAGGGCCGCCGTCGCTGCCAACATCACGTGTCTCATCGAACTATCTCCCAAAGTTGCTTCTGCATTCATGGTGTCCAAAGTTTCTGCGCCGTTATTGCGCCATCGCCCACGTCCGTAGCGTGTCCACGGGGTTGCTGACATCTTTGCCGTCAAGGTGAGGTTGACGATAGTAAAAAAGCGACATCTGCATATGCCTCATGCCCCCGCGCGCTATTCGCTTGCGCGGGTCCCGCGACGCAAGGTTTAATGAACCGTGCTGCTCGCCAGTCGCCCTGCCCCCGCGCTCCGACACCTGATTCGTCACTACTATCAGGTGAAGGATTCACTCGTGCGTGGCGTCAGTCTCCAGCCTGTGCCGGCAAGAAGTCCGCAGATAATCGAATTCATGTTCGGGACTCATTACCAGGTTCGAAAAAGAGGCTGCGAGGCGCCGGAAAATGTGCGCGCGGTGGCTCTGGTAGGGGCAAGGACCAGTCCGAGCGCCGAATTGATATTGAGTGGCAACGTCGACGCCTTTACGATCGTGTTCTTGCCCGGAGCATTCTCGATGCTGTTCGGAGTTCCGGCGGTCGAACTGACCAACGGGGACTTCAATGGCCAAGAGGTTCTCGGCCAGCGCATCAACGAACTGCATTGCCGGCTGGGTGAGGCTACGACATTCCACGATAGAGTTCGTGTCGCCGATAAGGTTCTAACCGCCGCCCGCCCGGCTACCGAATCGGTCAGCGCCATCGTGCACACTGCGCGAGCCATGATTCGAAACGAGGGCTCAGTCCGCGTCAGCGATATCGTTCACCAGACGGGGCTTGGACTTCGACAATTCGAACGGCGCTTCGCTCATGAAATCGGGGTCTCGCCCAAGTTGTACGCACGGATCATTCGATTCGAGGCCGCATTGCAGCGGCGGGCCATAACACCATCCATGTCGTGGACTGATATTGCGCATGATCTGGGCTATCACGATCAGATGCACATGGTGCACGATTTCACCCGACTGTCTGGGGACAGTCCTGAGGCGATTTCCTCCCAACTGGACATGTTTGTGCAGCCTGAAGTGCTGACAGGCCGTCCGGCAACCAAGTTGGCGAGGATGTCCTAGGAGAAGCGAGCTGGGTATTTTGGCCAGCGTTGGCTGGCAATGGCTCGTGTGGCAAAGGTTTTCACGCTAAAACCACACGCGAGACCAAGCAGTGTTAGCGGACGTTCGCTGGCATTGGCTGTGGTTTCACACGCAGTCTTGTCCGTATCGCCGTTGCAGGTCTGTACCGTCAACGCACTTGCGCAAGCTCGTCGCGAAAGATCTTCCTCACCTGCTCGGCTGTGATCGGCTTTTCGGCGGTGCCTAAGTGTTGCCCGAGCGCCTCGTTGATGAGCGTCTGATACCCGCTACCCGTCCGCGCGTCCGGTGTTCCCCGGTTACTTCATGTCGAACTTGATCGCCAGCTGCGCGCAGCCGGACGCGGGCGGCCCATTCGGCGAAGTGACCGGCCGGTAGTACGCAGAACCGGATGCCGCGATTCTCACAGCAGCCTGATCGAGAGATGCCATTCCCGAAGAGTGGACGATCGTCGGGTCCTGTATGAGCCTTCCCGCTTCATCGACGCAGACATGCACAGTCACGTCGTTAGACTGGCCACCGGAGGCGTCTTGTTTCGCATGGGTCGATATCTCCGCCGGCGCTGCGGCAATCGGTTCAGATGCCCGACCTGCCCAACTCAAGGCGATCTGCTGCCACGAGTCGATCGGATCGCCGTTGCCGAGCGTGGTTGCGGCTGCGAATCGAAGCCTGGAGACGCAACTGATCGTCGCGGAATCCAGAGCATTCGAACCCGAAGACGACTTGATGGAGATGTGTGACGGGATGCCACTGCTGGGGAGCCAGAAAACGACCACCGCCATGGTTCCCGCATCGGTGATCCGGAGGTTCGGACAGCGTGTCTTGGGATTGAATCCCAAGGTCGTTTGCGCCTGCAACGGATTTTCGGGAACGGGCGGTACATGATCGGCGTGAACGTCCACTGGAACGCTCAAAACCACGCATGTGAGAGCCGCGCCAAACCAATTATTCATCGGGACCGCCAATGTTCAGCCACTGCCTGTGAGGAAACAGGTAGCGCCGCCGGTGATGGCAATTTAACCGCCGCCTCCGTCAGTGTCCAGCACTGATGATCAACCGGCCTGGAAACGGGCACGGATCCCGCTGTGCCGTGTGCTGCCACTGGGGATCTCGCGGCGATTGAGGATGGTAGAGTTTTCCGTGCCGTGGGAATTTAGCGTGCACCACGGTTCGACACCAAAACCTCTATAGGTGGCTGCAATTATGAAACAGATTGTATTGATGCTTTTAACCTCAACCATTCTCACCGGATGCCTGGTCGTGGTGCGCGGACACCTGTATCCAGTCCAGGGTGCACTCTTCGCGCAGACTCCAGTCCCCATCTATCAGGTCACCATCCTCTGACAAGGCCGCAATGTTGATTCACCGATAGCAGGGCATACTCAGACGCCTGATGACTTGGATATCCATGCGCTGTCGACCGCGTCACACCGAATACGCGCATCAGTGGTCGTTGGATTGCTCGATAGATTGGGGTGGCGCGGATGCCAATTCCGCAGCCAACCATCGGCGAAACGCGGCAACAGGTCGCGTGACCTCGTGGCCCGGGCGAAACACAAGCCAATAGGCGTCGTCCAGCTGGACCCGAAGCGGGTGTGCAATCACGAGCTGCCCGGTCGCCAGTTCCGCCTCTATAAACCGCGGATCAACCACCGCGAAGCCCATCCGACCGATTGCAGCCTGTATGGCAAGAGCACGCGTTTCGAATACCGGTCCCTTGCTCACCTCGAAATTTTCGATTCCCGCAGCCTTGAACCAATGATCCCAGTCTCGAGGACGGGCGCGCGACTGCAGCAAACTCGCGCGGATCAGGTCCTTTGACGATCGAACTCGACCCGATGGCAGAAGGTGCGGACTGCACGCGACAATCAACTCCTCCCGGTACAGCTCTTCCGCCACTACATCCGGCCAACCGCCGCGGCCAAGTCGAATAGCGCAGTCGAAAGTCTCCGTTGTAAGATTCACCATCCGCGCAGAGGTTGATAACAAGAGCTCGATGTCCGGATGTAGAACCTGAAATGTGCTCAGTCTTGGGATGAGCCAATGAACCGCGAAACTCGACAGCAGACTTATCCTCAGTTCAGTGTCGCGCCGTATAAATCCGGCCAGTGCCTCGTCAATAGTGGCAAGCGCCGGCGTTATCGCGGCCGCCAGGCGCTCTCCATCCTGGGTGAGCACCAAGCGGCGCCCGAGTCGCGAAAATAGCCGCGCACCAAGACGCGCCTCCAACCGACGAAGCAGATGGGAGACTGCCGAGGCGGTCACTGACAATTCATCGGAAGCGCCCACGACGGAACCAGCGCGCACCACGGCGTTGAACGCCTGAAGGGCCCGTAATGGCGACGCGGGGATTGATTTGGTCACTGAGCGATATTCCATCATTACTGAGATAATCTCAGTATAAAGGACCCGGTCACCACCTACGATGAACTCCGATCGGACACATCGGGGAGCGAGCAATGGATCAACAGGAATTGACGGTCAAGCAGTTTGGTTCGAACGCAGAACTATACCTGGCCAGCGAGGTGCATTCGAAGGGGGTCGACCTCGATCAGGTCGTCGCAGTTGCCCAACAGCGGCGGTCAGTACGGGCGCTCGACCTGGGCTGTGGCGCGGGCCACGTGGCCTATGCGCTCGCGCGAGGGGGCGCCGTTCGGGTTGTCGCATACGATCCTTCTTCAGTGATGTTGAACGTCGTCGCCGAAGAAGCGTTGCGCCGCAGGCATGATGCGCTCGAGACCATGGTTGGAGCTGCTGAGGAATTGCCGTTTGGGGACGCCTCATTCGATCTTGTCGTGACCCGCTACTCTGCCCACCATTGGGCGAACGTGCCACGAGCCCTCGAAGAATGTGCCCGAGTGACTGCATCGGGTGGTCTGCTGATCGTCATCGATGCCATCGCACCGGAAATGCCGCTCCTCGACACATCCCTGCAGGTAATTGAATTTCTACGGGACGCTTCGCATGTCCGCAACTACCGGATTTCGGAGTGGTGTGGCATGCAGAAAGCCGCGGGCTTCGCCGAATCGTCGGTCAGGACTTGGAAAACTTCAATCGACTTTCCGTCGTGGATCGCCAGGATTGGGACTTCACCGGGACGAGTAGCCGCCTTGCAGACCGTGATTCCGGCATTACCGCGGGAGGCGCATGACTATTTCAAAATCACGGAACGATTATCCTTCCAGTTCGACACCGCCTGGATTGAATCGAGAAAAGTGGGCTGAGGGGAAGCCAGACGATAAATGTCCGCGTGGCTCAGGGCGTTGGACCGATATTGCCTCGCCGAGGACACACATGGCATTCCATGCGGAGGACCCAAACGCCACAAATGTCTCCGGTATCGCGACCATCGACCTTCCGGTCGTTGAATAGCGTTGCACGACGGCGGGGGTGCCGTCCGGGCGGCGATTTGTGCAACTAAAATGCCGGAGTTGTGCTTTAGGGTTACGTAGCTGTTACCCAACCACCTACCGCGGAAAGGCCAAAAAGGATCGAATGGTTCACTTCCTGACGATAGTCGCTTTCGCCCTGCACATCGCCGCCGGTGCCGTTGGGTTGGTGTCGGGAACGATTGCGGCGGTTGCCCGCAAGGGCGGCTTTTTGCATCGCAAGGCTGGTACCGTGTTTGTGGTATCCATGTCGGTCATGGCGACCTTTGCCGTCTATCTGGCCGTGTTGGAACCGGGTCAACTCGTCAATGTATTTATCGGCACGTTCGCCTTCTATCTCGTGGCAACGGCCTGGTTGACCGTTCGTCGCGGACATGGAGCAAGCGGTCTTTTGGATAAGATCGCCCTGATGGTATCCGTCTGTTTGTGCGCACCGTTTGTGATCTTGACGTTTCAATTGGCTACCGGAACGGCCCCGTTTGTCCAGAGTACCGTGCAATTCAAGGGCCCCGTGCTCGTCGCAATTTATGGATTCACACTCATACTCGTCCTGGCCGTGCTCGGGGATGCGAGAGTCGTCCTGGTCGGCGGCCTCTCAGGTGCCGCGCGCATTTCCCGGCATCTGTGGCGCATGTGCGTGGGACTCACACTGGCGGCGGGCTCGGGTTTCACCAATGGCTTCGCGCGACTGCTGCCAGGCCCCTATCACGTACCCGCGGCGTTTTTCCTTCCACAATTTCTGCCGTTGTGCTTGCTGGTGTTTTGGATGATTCGGGTGCGATTCGGCAAGGTGCCGAGCCGCCATTGATGATCCGAGCTGATGGGTTGCCCTACGTCAGACTACCTGCCGGTTTAATCATGATGCCCAGTCTCCTCATCATGGGTGAATCCACCGCCAAAGCTTGCACCCTCAGTTCCACCACCCGGGCCCCCGCCACGAAGGCTAAGCGGGCATGGAGTCTAGCTCGCGCAGAGCGATAAAAGCGTCATTTTGCCTTCTATTGCCCCCCCGCCGGGATTCCCTGCAGCCGACCGCGACGTCAATGCTGTCGAGGGTTTCTCAACAGAGCGGGGCGCCAATGCCGCGGAAGCCCACGAGCTTGCCGGTTTGCTCATCCCAGAGCCGGAAGGCGAGCGACTTGAGGCTCGCGAGCAACGTGAGCGGTTTGATCTGGGTAAACAGTGTGTCTGCTTCATGGCACCGTTGCAGATTGTAATTGGCGATCCGCGGGCACAAATGATGAATGTGATGAAAGCCGATATTGCCGGAGAACCACTGAAGAACCCGCGGAAGTTTGTAGAACGAACTTCCCTTCAAAGCGGCGTCGGTATAACTCCACGCATTGCTGCGTTGCCAATAGGCGCCCTCGAATTGGTGCTGTACGTAGAATAACCAGATGCCCGCAGACCCCGCGATCGTCGTGACGCCAAGCTGAATCAGCAGATACGTCTTAAACCCCAGCAGTGCACTCATGCCTCCCGCCATCGCAAGAATGGCGAGGTTCATCCAGTGGACCGAAAGGCGCTCCCGTCTGGGCGCTCCGGCCGCCGCAAACCGCTGATGGATGACGAATAAATACAAGGGAGCGACGACAAACAGCACGACGGGATTTCGCACCAGGCGGTAAGAAAAGCGCCTCCAGCGCGAGGATTCGAGGTACTCGCGCACCGTCAGCGTCCAGATATCGCCCATACCCCGTCGATCCAGATCCCCACATGTGCGGTGATGGAGTCCGTGCTGCCAGCGCCAATGGTGATAGGGCGTCAACGTCAACAGCCCCGTGATGAAACCTACGATGCGGTTGGCGACCCGGGATTTATAGAAGGAACCATGCCCGCAATCATGAAAGATGATGAAGATGCGGGCGAGGAACCCGGCAGCCAACAGGGCGAGCGGCACCGTGAGCCACCACGAGATCGACACGCTGAGGTACATGGCGTACCAGAGAATTGCGTAGGGTCCGAGCGTATTGATCAGCTGCCAGTTGGCGCGTGCGCTCGATGCGCGTTGATAGCGGGCAACGATCGATTTCCAACGCGTCGCCATCGCCATGGCTGCGGTCTCGAATGAATCTTGTGTCATAGGGAACATTCCAACGAAAGGTGAGTCGGGGATGTCGCACCGTGCCCGGCTGATGCCGATCTGGGACTGCCGGGTGGTGTCTGTCGGGTCGTGAGCGCGCGCCGCCCTCCGGGAAGAGTCCTGGAGGAGTCGCCGAGAGTGTCGCTGCCCCGCGTTCTGATATACGCCTGATTGGTCAATTCGTCACAACTTGTGGGTACTATACCGTTGCCCGCCGCGCCTTGCGCGGATCAAGTGCACATAACGAACAAGCAGCGGATCATGTGCTGCGGATGCACACCTTCCAGACTGGAGATGAGCACATGACCACTCCGTGTCCGACGACGCCTACGACGTTTGGCGACACACGCCGCTTCGCCGCAGCCCGGCGCTGCGGTCAACTCAGCATGCGGCGAAACTTGCAGACGGAGGCTCCAATGGGAAAATACTTTTTGGCATGGCTGCTCGGCGTTCCCGCGTCGATCCTGGTCATCGTTTATCTGATCATGCATCACTGAACAACAAGCGACGGCGGCGGATTTGATTCCATAGGCCTGCTTGATGAGGAGATTCTCGTGTCCTTAGGAACAATATTGTTGATTGTTTTGGTTCTGGTGCTGTTGGGCGCGCTACCGACTTGGCCCTACAGCGCCGGCTGGGGCTATTACCCCAGCGGCGGTTTGGGCTTGGTGTTGATCGTCCTTGTCGTCCTGCTCGCCACAGGCCGTTTGTGAGCTGAGACGGGCGCCTGATGAGCGCGACGGTCATGCGCCGGCGGCGTTCGCGCCGGTCCGCGGACCTTGGGCGCTGCGTAAGTGCGGCGCCTGACCGCAGTCCCGAGCCTGGTTGGGATCGACCTGGTCGGTCCATACCCTGAATGACTGCAAATAATTGGTGCCAAACGTCGTCGATATTGCGACGTCCGCAGCGTCGCGTCCCCGGGCGATCAAAATGCGGCCGATTCGCCGTTGATTGTGTCGCGGATCAAACGTATGCCACTTGTGACCTATGTATACCTCCATCCATCCCGCAAAGTCCATTGGCTCCGGCATCGGCGGAACTCCGATGTCGCCGAGGTATCCGGTACAGTAGCGGGCGGGGATGTTCATGCAGCGACACAGTGTGATTGCCAAATGCGCGAAGTCCCGACAAACTCCCTGGCGCTCCGTATAGGCATTCCACGCGGTCTTGGTCGAACGTGCGAATTCATAGCCGAACGTCAGGTACTCGTGGGAAAAGTCCACGATGGCCTGTACGCGCGCCCAACCGGGCTGCACGTCGCCGAACATGCGCCAAGCCTCACTCATCAGCGTCTCGGTTTCACAGTACCGACTCGCAAGCAAATACATCAGGCACTCATTCGGCAGCGTCTCCACCGCGTGTTCTCGGGCTTCGCGATCAATCGGATCCGGCAATCCATCGTCGGCGATGAGCGCATCAGCCGTCACCTTGAATTGACCGGGGGTCGCGATCAGGCGCGTACACGTATTGCCGTACGCGTCCGAATAAAGCTGCAAAGAACTGGGCGGATCGGTGACCATGGTATCCGGTTTCAAGAGATCACCGACCCGACTCGGATGGGTATGGAGCATGAGGATCATCGGGGTCGATTGCGGGCAGCAAAACATCAGCTCGTAGCCGTACCTTATCTGCATCTGCGGCTCCTTGATCTTACTGTTGCGATGGTTTGTCGCGTACTGCGGCGATGGGCCGCATAGCGGTTACAGTCGGATGCACGGCGACCGTTCGTTCTCAATCACGGGACGTACCCAGTGCGCGGATAAGTGAGACGAGCACGGCACCGGTGGCTGCCGCAATAATCAATGCCTTGACGGGGTTGTCGGTGGTGTAGCCAACAATTGAATCTTGCGTGTCGGCCACTTTAGCGCGCATATTCCGACTGGCATCGGCGACCGCATTTAAACTGCGCGTCAACAAGCCATCCGTCGCGTCGACCGCTTTCTCCATGGCGGGCCCAGCGTTGCGGCGGATCGTATCGACCTTGTTCGACAACGCCGATGCGCCAGCATCCGCGGTGTGCTGCGCCTCGCGGAGTCCGCCTTGGAGGTGGTCCGCCGCTTTATCGACTATCGCATGGCCTCTCGAAACCGCGTCGTTCGTGGTATCCATGATGAATTCCCAGCGTGTGTGTGCCGCAAAATTGCGTGCTGGTAATATCCGGCAATATACGAGCCCGGCGCTGTAGCCAAACACCGCATCAGCCGTCTGCCATAGCCGCCGTTTCGGGTCGGAAGTTTCCTACCTCCCTGCGATTTGACGCCGCCCCAGGACGATCAGGTGTTGAATGTCTTCGGGCCGCATCGGTTTCGTCATGTGGTGATCAAATCCGGCGTCAAGCGCGACCTGACGATCGCGTTCTTGTCCCCACCCGGTGACCGCAATCAACGTCGCTCTTTGTCCGGATGGTCGCTTGCGGATGGCACGGACGACCTCGAGGCCGGAAACCCGCGGCATGCCGACATCGAGCAACGCGGTATCGGGTTCCACCCGCGCAAAGGTCTCGAGCGCCTCCACTCCGTCGTAGGCGACGTGAACCTCATACCCTTCGAGACGCAGCAATTCGGCCAGACTGTCCGCCGCGTCCACATTGTCGTCCGCGACCAGAATTCGGTGATTGAGAGTCACGCCTCCAGCGACCGCGGATGACGGCGATGCCTGGATGCGGCCGCTGGTGTCGGAGCCCACCACGCAACTGCGGGGCAGGCGTATGCTGAACTCGGCGCCGTATCCGAGGCCGGCGCTCGATGCTTCGATGGTGCCCCCGTGCAGCTCAACGAGGCCCCGGGCGAGCGCGAGCCCGATTCCGAGGCCGCCCTGCGATCCTTCCACGGCGGCGGGGACCTGGCAGAACATCTCGAAAACTTGTGTTTGCTGCTCGCGGGTCAGACCGATGCCATTGTCACGCACGCGGATGAGGAGTTCATTGGCTTCGAGAACCGCGCTGATCTGTATGCGGCCGTCCGGTTCGGTGTACTTCGCGGCATTTGTCAGCAGGTTCCCGACAACCTGGGTCATTCGGACGGGATCAATTTCCAGCAGCACGGGCGTTGGCGGTAGTGTCGCGACCAACTGGTGGCGTTTGGCGTCGAGGTGGGGGCGCGCCGTTTCTATTGCGGTATCCAAGATCACCGACAGCGGCTCTCGAGATTTGCGCAGGAGCAGGGAACCGCGCCCGATACGTGATACGTCCAGTAGATCCTCGAGCACCAACGACATGTGTTGTACCTGACGCTCGATGATGGCGTAACTCCAGCGCTTCTGAGCGTCAGTCGAGCCGTGCTTGCCGGCAACTCGGACGGCCTGACGGATGGGGGCTAACGGATTGCGCAGTTCGTGCGCCAGCGTCGCCAAGAACTCATCCTTGCGACGATCGATGTCCTCGAGTGCCTGCTCACGCAGTTTGCGGTCCGTGATGTTGGTGAACCAAACGGCAATGGAGCCTTGCATGGGTGATGCGACCACGGCGTACCAGCGGACGCCTTGGTTGGTCGCCTGCGTCGTAATCTCAAACTCGGCTTGCTCACCGGTTTCGATGACTCCCACATAATGGTCGAACAGCCCGGGAGCATCCCACGCGTGTGGTAAGACGGCGCCGATCCGGCTGCCGGTCAGTTCCATATTGTCCTGACCCAGCGCCCGCGCGGCTGCCGGGTTGAGGTAAGTCCATTGAAAATCGGTGATTCTTCCGTGATCATCACGCATGGGAGTCAGGATGCAGAAAGGCACGAAGGACGATTTTAGTGCGACCGAAAAGCGCCTTTCGTTTTTTGCGGCGGCTGCACGGGCACGTTCCCGCGCGACCACTGCGGCTGCAATGGTTGCACACACCTCACCCAGGTGCAATTCGCGAACGCTTTGCTGATGCGCCTCGGTAAACATCACCGAAATCGCCCCCATGACTTCGCCCTCGGCTCCCAGCAGCGGCATGCTTTGCACTCCGCGCAATCCTTGCTGAGCGGCAAGTGCGCGGTGCGAGAGCAGAATCGATTCATAATCGCCGTCCTGAACCATCGGATGGCAGTGTGAAATCGAAGCGCCGTGACCAGTTGCAGTGCTCATCCGCAAAGTCACTTCTTCGAACACCTGCTCGCTGAAGCCCACTTGGGCGACCACCGAGAGAGATTTGTTTTCCTCGTGACAAAGCGACACCACGCCGTGAGGCGTTCCGTAGAGATCGACCATGATATCGAGCAAGCCACGCAACGCCGCTGCCAGATCGTCGCCGGCGGCGACCAGCTTCTGACTGAAGGCGTGCAGACGGCGATGATCCTCCAGCTGAAGTTGCAAACTGGCCTGGGCACGTTGCAACATTTCATCGACCTGCTTGCGCGCAGTTATATCGACCGCAGCCCCGCGTGCGTGTGTGAGTACTCCTGCGGCGGTGGCTTCGAGTTGCACCCGGTTCAGCAGCCACCGGATCTCGCCGTTTGGCAGTTCCACCCGCTGTTCGCGCTCGTACAGAAACTCGCCCTGTGTGATCTGCTGCTGCATGTGGCGGCGACTTTCCTCGATGTGATCCGGGCGAAGGCCGGCGAACCAGCGGTCGAGGCTGATTTCACCGTGTACGACCGGGCGCCCCAAGATTCGGCACAGGCTTGGCGAAACAAAGGCGGTGCCCGCCTCGAAATTCAGTTCAAAGATGCCGACGCCGGTGTTGGTCTGAGCGAGAGCGAGGCGTTTCTCCGCGAGCGCGGCACGTGCGGAGGTGAGCTGCAACCGGTTTCCGAAAAGCACCAGCAACCCGCCGAACATGGCGAAGGCCACTACCGCCGCCAGATCCTGCGGAAATTGAATCGCCAGATTGCCTACGGGTGGCGACAGCAGTGCGCCGTTCACAAGACCCGCCATCAACACCAACAGTGCCGGGCCGCGCCCCAGCGAAATCATGGCGAACACCAAGGCGACCAAAAAAAACAAGAATGGCACGTGACTGCCGACCCAAGGCTGGATGAGCCATTGCAATGCCGCAGCGATGCCGGCAGCCGCGGCGGCGACGGCGTATCTGCTCAGACGCGATTGCAACATACTCGGTACAACACGCATGGCACAGATCGTAAGATACGGCTCGGTTGTAGGGGAGCTTAAGTCTTTATAGCAGACAAATATGCGCGCACCAATGTCGGAACCCGAGCGGTCCCGCCGTCCTGCTGCAGTGCAACTACCATCCGCCAGTCGTCATCGAGCTCTCTCCATGCCGTCGAGGAATTGCGCTCTGCATATGCTCATCGAAAGTATCGGCCCCGAAGCGTAACCTCCGGCCATCGCACCTTGAATGTCGAAGGGAACTCGTTTTTTGGCCCACCGCAAAAATCACTCTGAAGCCGATTCTCCGTATTTCCTGCACGGCGGCGGCGAAATGGGGGAATGCATCCGCGCCTACGACTGGTCCGCGACGGCGCTGGGTCTTTCCGAGCATTGGCCGGTGCATCTAAAGACCCTGGTCGACCTGATGTTGGTGTCGACCCAGCCCATGTTCATGGCCTGGGGCAGCGACCAGACCTGGCTGTACAACAGCGCGTTCGTACCAATCCTCGGGGCCAAGCATCCCCACGCGCTGGGGTGTCCTGCCATGGAAGTTTGGGCCGAAGCTTGGGCGGATATCGAACCGCTGTTCGCCCGTGTCTTCGCCGGGCAGTCCATTCACATGGAGGACTTCGGCCTGCAGCTCGATCGTCGTGGCAAGCTCGAGGAAGCCCACTTTTCATTTTCCTACAACCCGGTGCGCGATGAGACCGGCGCAGTTGTAGGCCTGTTTGGAGTCTGCGTCGAGATCACCGAGCAGGTGTTGGCCAACCGCGCACTCGCGTCACAACGGGAGAAATTCGCGGCGCTTTTCGAGCAGGCACCGACGTTCATGGCGATGCTGCGCGGGCCCGAGCATCGGATTGAACTGGCCAATCCCCGGTATATTGAACTGGTCGGCAATCGGCCCGTCGTCGGTCTCACGGTCGCCGAGGCGCTCCCCGACGCCGTGGCGCAGGGCTATCTGGGCATTCTAGATACCGTGTTCCGCACCGGCGAGGCATTTACCGCAGTCGGACTGAAATACGCTGCCCAGGCTGACCCTTCAGGTCCTGTGGACGAGCGTTTCCTGGATTTTGTCTACCAGCCAATCATCGACAGCGACGGCCAGGTCTCGGGAATCTTCGTGCAAGGGGTCGACGTCACCGAACGCCGGAATGCCGAGGACGCGCTGCAGTACGCCAAGGAGACCCTCGAGCGCCGGGTGGAGGAACGTACCGAAGCGTTGCAGATCGTCCAAACGTTCTATACGCATTCGGCCGAGTGCCACGCGGTTCTCACCCACCGCGAGGATGGCGCCTTCCAGTATGACGAAATCAACCCGGCCACACTGCGCCTGTATGGGATGACACGCGACCAAGTGATCGGCCGGACGGTCGATGAGATTTTCAAGGCCGAGCGCGCCGCGGAGCTCAACGCCCATCTGTTGGCGAGCTTGAATCAAGAGACGCCGTACCGATATGTGCGCAAGGTTGGCGGATCCACGGTCGAGGCCATTTCCGCATCGATCCCCACCGAGCCCGGCGGATTGCGCCGCCTCGCAGTGACAGCCCGCGACATCACAGAGCGGCAAAACCTGGAGGAACAATTGCGCCAGGCCCAAAAGATGGAGGCGATCGGGCAGCTCACCGGCGGAATCGCCCATGATTTCAATAATCTTCTCGCCGCCTTCAGCGGCAGCCTCGAGCTTGTCGGGAAACGCGTCGCCGAGGGTCGGTTCAACGACATCGAGCGCTATCTTCGCGCTGCTGAGGAGGCCTGCCGCCGAGCCGCTGCGCTGACCCAGCGCCTGCTCGCCTTTTCCCGACGCCAGACCCTCGATCCCCGGCCGCTCGATGTGAACAGCCTCATCGCCAATATGGAGGATCTGATCCGCCGCAGCGTCGGACCGAATATCACCGTCGAGGTGGTGGGCGCGGACGGGCTATGGCTGACCAAGGTCGATGCGCCCCAGCTTGAGAATTCGCTCCTCAATTTGTGTATCAACGGCCGGGACGCAATGGCCCCACGCGGCGGGCGGTTGACCATCGAGACCGCCAACAAATGGCTTGACGACCGCGCCGCCAAGAAACGCGAAATTCCTCCCGGTCAGTATGTTTCTCTGTGTGTCACGGACACCGGGACAGGTATGACTCCCCAGGTGATGGCCCGCGCCTTCGATCCATTCTTCACCACAAAGCCACTGGGCGAAGGGACCGGGCTCGGCCTTTCCATGGTCCACGGTTTTGTGCGCCAGTCCGGCGGTCAGGTGCGCATCTATTCGGAGTTGGGAAAGGGCACGACAATGTGCATTTACTTCCCGCGCTACACCGGGAGGGCGGAAACTACCGCAATCCAGGCGGCTGCGGCCGGACATGCGGGCGCTGGTGAGACCGTGCTGGTGATCGACGATGAGCCGACCATCCGAATGGTGATCGTCGAAGTGCTCGCTGACAGCGGCTACGCGGCGCTGGAAGCAGGCGATGGCGCGAGCGGTCTGCGCATCCTGCAATCCGATGCTCGCATCGATTTGCTAATCACCGATGTCGGTCTTCCCGGCGGGTTGAACGGCCGACAAATCGCTGACGCCGCCCGCATAAAGCGCCCCGATCTGAAGGTGTTGTTCATTACCGGCTTTGCCGAGAAAGCCGTCATCGGCAACGGCCATCTGGCGCCGGGCATGGAGGTTATCACCAAGCCTTTCGCCATGACAGACATGGCAGCGAAGGTCCGCGATCTCATCGAACGCGTGTGATCTCTACTCGCGCTGCGCATTCGCGAAATCCTCGAGTAATCGTGCACCGATAAGCCGAGCCCAAAAATCATCCACCCAACGCGGCGAAAAGCTTCAGGCGTGAGTCCCGATCCGGATTTTGATCATTTGGACCCAAGAACTCCATCATGGGCTTGCCGCTATCGGTGTTTTCGGCAATCACCTTTAGCGCCACCAAGGTGGGCGTCGCCAAGACGATGCCTGCAATTCCCCAAAAAAGACCACCGAACCACAATGCCAAAAAAATTAGCAACGGATTGACCTCCATCCGTCGGCCGACAAGCAGAGGCTGCACGATTTGTCCCTCGATCAACGCGATCACGACATATGATCCGGCGACGCCGAACACGTGACCCAACGTATCGAAAGAGACTAACGCCACCACTGTGAGTACAGATAGGGTCGTACCGGGACCGGCGTATGGGATATAGCTGAGGAGTGCGGCCATTCCGCCCCAGAGATATGGCGTCGGCATGCCCCATGCCCACATGGCAAGACCCGTGACAAGACCTAAGCCCAAATTGATGAGACTGGTAGTACGGTAGAAAAACCCAACCTCTTCGCGTACCTTCACGATTATGTTATGCACATAGGATGAATTCAAGTCATCGGCGAATGCGGCCACCATTCTCGCCATCATGGGCGGCCCGCCGGTAAGCAAAAACAGCGTTACGATGACGAAAGTCAAGATACCCGCGGCTGCAGCGCCGCCCGTGTTTACGATCAACATCGGTGCACTCTCTCCCGCAGGGGGCGCCGCGGAGGGTGCTGCGGGCGCCACACCACCCCGCGCCTCCACATTTCCCGCATTTTTCCGAAGATCCTCGAGACGGTTCATGAACTTGGCGACGGGACTGACCTTCTGCTTGATGGTGTCCAGGGTTTGCGGGGCTTTGGAAAACCATTCTTGCGTCGGGGTCCACGCCGTCCCGACCGCGCCACCAATCGCTGAGAGAGCGATTACCAGGATCAATGCGGCCTGACGCTTCTCGGCACCCGCTTGGTGCGCAAGGCCTCGACCGGTCCCGACAGCATCAAGGCAAAAAGCAAAGCCAAGGTGATGGGGATAAAGGCAGCGTGCGCCACATACAGCAAGATGCCGATGCCGCCCCAAACCAGGACTTTGCCAGTGGTGATCGATTCGTGACGACGAACGCGTGCCTCTCTTGTGAGCGAGGCGACTTTCGCATTCATGATGGAAATCGGCGATAAATTTCAAAGTTGAATGGCGCCGCAGTATCTGCCCTCAACTGAGCTGCGTAGTCTGGACTCGACGAAACTGTGGCCGTTCCATCCATATCCCAATCTCCCATATGGTTCAAAACCATATGCTTCCAACAATATGATTGATCTGCTTCGAGGCATGTGTCTATCGGGTTGTCCCGCGACGCGCTGTCAGCTACGGCTGACAAAGCTCGAGACGAAGGATTTCCGGATCCGACATACGCTCTGGTTTCATGATGAACTCATTTTGACCGGCTCTCGTAGACGCGGATCAGTTCGGTCACCAACACATCATTGATCTTCATACCGGCAATGTTGGCGTGTTTGATGGACACGTTGCTCAGATTTACATCGTTGAAACTGGCGCTGCCAAGATTGATGTTGTTGAAAGTCGACCCCTCCAGGTTGACATCGTCAAAGCAGGAAAATGATAGTTTGGCGTCCGAAAAGCGCGATTGAGCCAGATCAGAATTGCGCACATCAAGTGATTCACGCCTGTTTGTTATCTCCATCGTTGCCTTCCCTTTTAAGTGACTGACTTCGGTTTTCCGTTCTGCGCCATCGTCTGTTGCGATATCCACCAGGGCGAAAAGAGTGCGGCGTGTGCGCTCAAGATCCCTCGGTCCGATTCGCGAGAGCAGGGCTTCATCCACGCTGGCACCGGCAACCGAGAGCACCGTGGCCGCCGCGCGTCCCTGTTCAGTGAGCCCGATCGTCAGCCTGCGCCGATCTTCGCTATCCACATCGCGCTTCAGGTAACCGCGCGCCACCAGCGTCTCGATGAGCTGCCCGGCAGCCTGCTTTGAGAGCCGCAATTCCTCGATCAGCTCACTGAGCGGGTGCGCGCCGGATTCGCGCGCCAACCCACCGATTACGTAGAGGCCGTTCTTCGGTATATCGCCATAGCCCGCCAAGTCCAGCGCCTTGCGCATCGAAACCGAATACGCCAGACGTGCGTGGCGCAGCAGCGCCGGCATCGATATGTCGTCCCCAGACCGACGCGGCTTTGTCATTCGCCAAGCGTAGCAACCCCTGGGATAATAATCAATAACTGGTACTATCCGATATACGGACTATCTCCCGAGACGCCCACTATCGGGAGCTGGTTACGGCTCCGGATGTCGATGTATCGCCACCAGAATTACCCAATCTGGAGAGCGGGCTACCACTTTTCTGCGAACGGGCGCGCCTCGACCTCGAAGGACCATGCCGAGGCGGGTTGTTGCACCAGCCACAGGGCGGTGGCCGCCACATCATCGGGCGCGACGAAGAATGAGCCGGGCTTGTCGGGCATGCGGGCGCGCGTCCCGGGCAAATCGACCACCCCGTCGATGATGATCAACGACACGTGGATGCCGAGCGGCCACAGCTGCTTGGCCATGGCTTCGGCCAGGCTGCGCTGCGCTGCTTTGGCGGGCGCAAATGCCGCGGTGAACGGGGCGCCGCGCCGCGAGGCTGTCGCCCCGGTGACCACCACCGCTCCGCGGGCCCGAGACTTCATTGCCGGAATGACGGCGCGGCTGGCGAGAAACAGGCCCAGGGTGTTGATCCGCCAGGACTGCTCGAACGCATCCGCGCCAACCGTCTCGATCGTGCCCCACACGCCGGAACCCGCGTTGTAGACCAGCACGTCCACAGCGCCGAGATCGGCGTGGATCTTCGAGAAAGTGCTGTTGACTGCCGCCTCGCTGGCAACGTCGCACTGATAGGCACGAGCCGATTCGCCGAACTCAGCAGCCAACTCCGCAGTGAACCGATCGCCGCGCGCGAGCAGCGCAACCGCGTATCCGGACTGATGGAATCGGCGGGCGTAGGCGGCACCCAGTCCGGGCCCGACTCCGACAACAGCGCACACGGGTAAGCGGGTCACGCATCCCGCCAGGCAGCGGCGGCCGACCCGTTCAGACTGCGATGCGCACTCTTGACCAAAGGCCCTTGGGGAACCATGGGGGCTATAATGCAGCGGCGTCGCACGACCTGCAAACCCGGAGCGAATCGATCACGGTGCGGTGAAGGCCGCGGTCGGGGAACAGGAGCGGCCACCCACGACTTAAGCGGACGCACCGCCGGGACTCACGTCGGCCTAGTCATCGAGTCCCAGGCCCTTCAATATCCTCGGCACATTTTTCTCCACGCGCGCCTTGCGAGTCGCCGACTGTTTGGCGCCGGCGAAATACAGCAAATAGCCCTTCTGCCTTCCAGGGGTGAGAGCACGGAAGGCTTTGGCCAATTCAGGGTCATCGTCCAATGGCTTTTGAAACTCGCACGGCACATCGAATTGTGCTGCGGTCTTCATCGCCACCTTGACGCCGGATTTCTCAATCGCAATGGCCTCGATGATAAAGCTCTTGATTGCCGCTTTCTGCTCGTTGATCTCCGCAAGGGAAGCAAACCGGAGTTGCCTGGCTGCCTGCACATTCCTGGTCTGCTGAATGAGGATGCGCTTGGGGTCCTTGAGCAAAGCGCCTTTCATGAAAAGCAAAGCGCAATAGTCCTTGAAGCCATGGATCAGGACCACGTTGCTTCCATCCATGTCGTAGCAGGCTTGGCCCCATTTCAGTGCTTCATTGAGTCCCGACGCGAGGCAGAGCCGGCGGAGCGCGGCGTACTCCGCGCTCCAACGTTTCTCGGTGCCATGCACCTTGCTTACGAGCGGATTCATTCGTTGATTAGACCCGAACGACAGAAGGGCGTAGATTCCATTTGTTCGCTACGCGATACCGAGCAGTGGCCGGCAGTGCGATTGCAGCGATGACCATGATGGCATGTCTCACCCGATTTACGACACAGAGCGCATCCTAGCGCCAGCGGGCGGCTTGGCCAATGGCGGCGACGGTTGCCAGGTATTTCTCCGGACTTTCCCGTAATACGTTCCTGCTGGCGTTGACCAGTCTCTTTGCCGATACCTCGACCGAAATGCTCGTGCCGATTCTGCCGATCTATCCTACCCAGACTCTCAAAGCGAGCGCCAGTGTGGTGGGTTTGGTGGAAGGAATCGCGGAAGCGACGCGATTCCCTCAACCGGCGCCGCCGGCCGGCCTCATGCTTGAAATCACTTCAATTAATCGAAGGACGAATTCCATGGCTATCGATCGACGCTCATTATTGAAGTATGCCGCACTGGCGCCGTTGGCGAGCGGCTTGACACCTCCGGCACGCGCGGCGGATCCGGCGACCCATGCAAGCGCCGATTACACGCTGCGCATAGCCACGGGTCTGGTGGAGCTGGCTCCCGATCACATCGTGTCCACGACCTTGTACAACGGCCAGTTTCCCGGCCCGCTGCTGCGCTTCAAGGAGGGACAGCGCGTCACGGTCGACATTCACAATGACACGGACGCGCCGGAGTTGGTGCACTGGCACGGTCAGATGATCCCGAGCGATGTGGATGGTGCATCGGAGGAAGGCACCCCATTCATCCCTGCGCACGGCATGCGTCGCGTTGAATTCCTGCCGAAGCCGTCGGGCTTTCGCTTCTATCACACGCACGTGCCGGCGGGAAGCGATTTGAACCGGGGGATGTACACGGGCGAGGCGGGAGCGGTCTATATCGAGCCCAGGGACAACCCCGGTGCGTACGACCGCGAGGTGTTTCTGGTGATGAAGGAATTCGAGCCGAACTTGAGCCGGGGCGGTGATATGGCCATGGATTTTCTGGCGGGAGAGGCAATTCCCGAATTGCAGCAGATCGGAAAGCGTGCGGATCAAGCATCGCAGGTGAAGGCCAAGGGTTTTGAGGTCGGCTACGAACGGTTTGCGATCAACGGCAGGATGCTCGGGCATGGTGAACCCATCCGGGTCAAGCCAGGTGAGCGGGTTCTGTTTCATGTCCTGAACGCGAGTGCCGGGGAGATCCGCAGCCTGGCGCTTCCCGGCCACGTATTTCGGGTCGTGGCACTAGACGGCAATGCCGTGCCGACGCCGGCTGATGTCCCGGTGCTTTGGCTGGGAACGGCCGAGAGAATTTCAGCGATCGTTCACATGAATCACCCGGGCGTGTGGGTGATGGGCGATCTCGACCATGACGACCGCCGTCACGGGATGGGTATTGTCGTCGAGTATGCCGGACGGAAAGGGAAGGCCCGGTGGGCCGATTCGAAGCCCTCTCATTGGGATTACTCGCTATTCGGGAAGGCCGACACCCAACCCGTTCAACCGGATGAAACGATCGAGATGTTGATCGTCAAGCACAATGCGGCGCTGGCCGGATTCAATCGATGGACGCTGAACGGCGAAGCGTTTTCGATGGAGAAGATGCAGCCGATGTACAGCCTGCACGAAGGGCGGCGTTATCGCTTGAAATTTCGCAATGCGAGCGATGACATTCACCCCCTGCATTTGCACCGTCACAGTTTCGAATTGACGCAGATCGCGGGAAGGAAAACGGCGGGCGTGATCAAGGATGTGGTGATGCTCGGCGGATTTCAGGAGGTCAACATCGACTTCGTCGCGGACAATCCAGGTCTCACCCTGTTTCATTGCCATCAGCAATTGCACATGGATTTCGGGTTCATGGCCTTGTTCAAATATGCCTGAGCGGCCGGACCTCCGGCATTTTCCCGACAAGTGTGGGTTAGCGAACAGAGAAGTTGCCGAAGAGCTGTTCGTATGATCGCGATGCCCGAGCTTACCGGTCAGGAAACCATCTCCCAACAGCTCGAGCAGTCCTGTTCGCAAGAGCCGATACACATCATCGGCACCATACAGCCGCATGGCTTCGTGCTGGTGGTCTGCATCGACAGCACGCGCATCGTCCAAGTCTCCAGTGGCGTGGCCAGCCATTGGCCGGGACTCGGGCCCGCGTCCGGGCTGCTGCACCGGAAGGTCGAGGACTGGGTTGACGGCTTTTCGCCGGATGTTGCGACGGTGTTGGCCGCGCTGCCGCTGTCAGATCCCGCGGCGTTGCCGCTGAAGCCCAAAATCGACCCACAACAACCGTCCGTGGAAGCGCGGGATGGTCCGCCCACGCTATTCGAATGCGTCGGACACCGGGTCGGCGGCGTCGCCGTCCTGGAATGGCAGCCGTTGCCCGATGACGCGCACGCGCTTGCGGGCGATGCCCGATTCATGGAGGGGATCACGTCGGCTCTTGCGGGTCTGCGCCGTGCGCAGACGCTGGAAGCCTTCTTCGCCGACTCGGTGCGTGAAGTTGCCCGGCTCAGTGGCTTTGATCGGGTCATGCTCTATCGCTTCTTGCCGGATTGGACGGGCGAAGTGATCGCGGAAGCGGCTCGGCCAAACCTCACGACGCGCTTTTTGGGGCTGAGGTTCCCTGCGACCGACATTCCAAGCCAGGCGCGCGCCCTCTATACCGCCAGCAAGATCCGGGTCCTGGCCGACGTCCAGGCCGTACCGGATACCTTGCTGCCGCCCCGCTTGCCCGATGGGGAACCGCTGGATCAGGGCAACAGTGTGCTGCGCGGCTTTTCCAATGTGCACCGCACCTATCTTGCCAACATGGGCGTCAGGGCAACGATGAGCCTCTCCATCGTGTACGACGGCAAGCTCTGGGGACTCATTGCCTGCCACCATTACCGCCCCAAAATTCCGCCGTATCACGTGCGAAACGCCCTGCGCAATCTGTGCGAACTGGTGGCCGCGGTCGTCGCCATGCGAATCCAAGCCCTGGCCCAGCTCGAATTGGCGAACACCACCACGTCGATGGACCGACTGCTGACCCGGGTTCAACTGGCGGTGCATCAGAATCCAGACATGCGCGCGGTACTCGGCAGTCTGCTGCCGGATTTGCTCAAAGGCTTTCAGGCGAGTGCGCTCTGCGTCAGGGTTGCGGATCTCAATTATGTGGGAGGCCAAACAGACTCATCGGCGGCCGAATCGGACGTGCTCGACGAAGTGGCCACCCGCGGATGGGGGCATTCAATGGCGACGGATACCATTATTCTGACGAACCTGCTGACGCCGGAGGGCCGGCGATTGAATTGCCTGCCGGAGGCCGCGGGCATACTTGCCGTGAAGCAGTCGGCGGGCGCTCTCGAGCTGTGCGCACTGACGCGTGCCGAAGTCGTGCAGGAGGTCTCCTGGGCGGGCGCGCCCATCAAACGGGCTACCGCGTCGCCCGACGGCAGCGTACGCCTCGAGCCGCGCCGTTCGTTCGACCTATGGAAGGAGACCGTCGCCGGCACCGCACGCGACTGGTCGGTCCCCGAGGTTGACGCGTGCAAACGCTTGCTGAACATCTTGAGCGAGGTCAGCGCAGGACACCGGCGCAGGGCCGACGAGCGTGATACCCGCCATCAAGTCCAACTGGAGAATATGGCCGGATTGCAGCGCGTCAACCTGGACCTCGAACACGAGGTGGGCGAACGCGTCCGGGCCGAGGACGAACTGCGCGGCGCCTATGCCATGCTCGAAGGCCGTGTCGCCGAGCGTACGTCCGAACTCGAAGCGCTCAACCGGACGCTCGTGCAGGACAGCGCCCGTTCAGCCATCGCGGCCGACGCCGCCGGGCTGGGCTTTTGGAACTTCGACATCGCGGCCGGCAACATGCAATGGGATGAACGAATGTTCCGGCTATACGGTCTGTCGCCGCAGGAGGGCGACACTCACGCGCTGTGGATCCGCAGCCTGCACCCCGATGACCGCATGGCCTGCGAACGCGACCTGTTCGACGCCGTCAACGGCAACCGCGACTATGACACCGAATTTCGCATTGTTCATCCGAACGGCGCCATCCGCCACCTGAAAGCGACGGGACGGGTCACCCGGGGTGCCGCGGGCGACCCGCTGCGGATGTTCGGCGTCAACTTCGACATCACCGAGCGCAAACGCGCCGATGAACAATTCCGGCTCGCCATCGAAGCGGCGCCCACCGGCATGCTGCTCACCGATCTGACGGGATCCATTGTCTTGGTCAATGCGCAAATCGAAAAACTGTTCGGCTACCGGCGTCGAGAACTGCTCGGAATGCCGGTCGAACTCCTGGTGCCGCAGCGACTGCGCGCGAGCCACCCCGATCTGCGGCGCAAATTCAACGCGGCACCGCAAGTCCGGGCGATGGGCGCCGGCGCCGAGCTCACCGGCGTGCGCCGGGACGGCTCCGAGGTGCCCTTGGAGGTGTCGCTGAACCCCTTGCAGACCTCCAAAGGCGAATTCGTGCTGTGCTCCGTCGTGGATCTGACCCAGCGCCGTGAGATCGAGCGGATGAGGAGCGACTTCGTGTCGACGGTCAGCCACGAGTTGCGAACGCCCCTCACCTCAATAGGGGCATCTTTGGGTCTCATCCTGTCGGGAGCCATGGGCATGTTGCCGGAGGACGCGGCGGCGATGGTGAGGATCGCCAACAACAACAGCGACCGGCTGATGCGAATCATCAACGACATCCTCGACATCGGCGGGCTCGAGAGCGGTGGTTTTACGCTTCAAACCACCAACTCGTCGGCGGCTGAATTGATCGAGCAGGCAATCGAAGCCAATGCCGCCTTTGCGCGGGAATTTGCGGTGCGCTTCAGATTCGAGGGCACGCCCGCCGACGACCGCATCCTGGTGGATCCCGACCGCTTCATCCAGGTGATCACGAACCTGCTGTCGAATGCCGCCAAATTCTCACCGTCCGGAGCCGAGGTGCTGATCCGCATCCGAACCGACGCGGCGGTGATTCGCATCGAGGTGGAGGACTTCGGTCCGGGCGTCCCGGAATCGTTCCAGGGCCGCATCTTCGAGAGATTCGCGCAGGCCGACGCGTCGCCGAGCCGGCGCTTTTCGGGCACCGGACTCGGTCTCAGCATTGCGCGAAAGCTGGTCGAGGCCATGGGCGGAACCATCGGCTTTCACTCCGTCGCCGGCAAGGGCTCGGTGTTCCATGTCGAGCTGCCGCGCGCGGCTCCGGCGCCCTCGGGCCGGCCCGATCATCCGCCCGCGGCAACGGCCGCTGCGCACGCCGCGCCGCGAATCCTCTGCGTGGAGGACGACCATGATTTCGTCAGCCTCATCCGCGAGACCCTGGGAGAACGGGCGACCATCGTCGGCGCTCACACGCTCGAGGAAGCGGAAGTATCGCTGCGTGGTGGAGATTTTGCCCTGGTGGTGCTCGACCAGTCCCTGCCGGACGGCACCGGGCTGAGCTTGATCGACCTCATTCCTGAGGTGCTTGGAGCATCCGTGCCGATCGTCATTTTGTCGGCCACCGAGGTTCCCCATGCGCTGCACCACAAGGTCGCCGCCGTACTGATCAAATCGCGGATACCCGCCGCACAAATTGCGACGACCATTCTGAGTTATCTGCCGCTTCCCGCCGACTGAAGCGGCGTCGCGTGATCAGGACTGAAACACCCCGCCGGCGTCCGGCATGATGCAGCCGGCTTCGCAGGCTCTATCGGCCAGATTGGACACGCGGCCGCGCAGCTGCCCGAACAGGGCAATTGCGCCGATGGGCGGGCTCAGCTCGCACGACGCCGCGGCGCCGCGCGCGAGCTGCTCGACTTCGGCGGCAGCAGTGCTCAATGCCGAGAATCCGAACATGGCTCCCGCACCATTGATCGAATGGGCCATCCGCTCGATTTCCCGGTACGCGGACCGATCCCCAGGCCGGGCATTTTCCATGGACCGTTGCAGTATCACGATGTCGCGTGCCGTACGCTGAAGAAAAGCCGCGGACAACGAGGACGCCTCCGACAGCGCGTTGCGCGGATCTCCGGGAGCGGGGTTGTGGCTGTCGGTGCCGTGGGCCGAATTCCAGATGGCAAAGAGCTCATTGCATAGCGTCAAGGGATTGAAGGGCTTGCGAATCACCCCGAGTGCGCCCAAGTGGAGAAAGTGCGCCACTTCCGCCGGCAGCACTTTCGCGGTCATGAATATCACGGGGATGCGGGATGATTGAGCCGTTGCGCGCAAGCGAATCAGGGTCGAGGGTCCGTCCAAGCCGGGCATCATGACGTCCATCAGCACCAGGTCGGGATCAACCTCGTTCACGATCTCGAGGGCCCGGGAACCGGAGGGCGCGATGTGCACGGTCAGATGCCCGATCACGCTCAGGGTCGCCTTTACCACTGCGCAGATGTCCGGTTCGTCGTCCACGTATAGAACGGTTTGCAGGCGGCTGCTGTGCATGGAAGTGCTCGTGATGGCCGGTGTGGCGCCGACATTGTGCGCTTCACAGCGCCCGGGAGTGTGATCCGCTCTTGGTATTGTCGATTGATTGCAGAATCAAGCTCCGCGTGGCGATTCCGTCCGCGGTGTGCGCGACCTGTCGACGCGCAAGGGATTTTCCCGATCTTGAAGGGTATCGCCGACACGGGTTTCTTGGTGGCGTTCGCGAATGCCAATGACAAGCATCACCGCTGGGCAGCGCAGCTCGCGCGCATGGCCGATCGCTTCTCGGAGCAGAAGCCGGATATTGCTGATCTGTGCCTGGTCCGGATGAGCGAACTATTCCCGAGGCACTCCGTTGTTACCATCGATCGAAAGGACTTCCAGATCTATCGACGAAACAAGCGCGAGGCAGTCCCTCTGCTGTGTCCGCCGGAGCGTTGACGGTATGATCACGATGTCCGCTGCCGAACCCGCATGTCTGGAGGAGAGTATGAAGACCATGATGAGAAAACCCGGAATCAGCCGGCGGCTGGCAGCGGCCGTGTTTGGCTGCCTGTCATTGGCGCTGGCCGCAGTCGCCGTCGAGGCGGCGCCGCCCGATGCGGCGACGTCATCCGGTGCTCGCGTGTCAGTTGATCTGGACGCAGCGGTGCTGGATCGCTATACCGGAAGCTATCAACTGGCCCCGACCGTCGTCATGACCGTGACGCGCGAAGGAACTCAGTTGCTCGCGCAGCTGACCGGCCAACCCAAGGCGGAAATCTTTGCACAGAGCGAGAGTGAGTTCTTTTACAAGATCGTCAACGCACAGATCTCGTTCGAGGCTGATTCGCAAGGACGAACGACGGGCCTGGTTCTGCATCAAAACGGCCGGAACATGAACGCACGGCGTATAGACGCCAGCGTCGCCCAGCAGCTTGCCGCCGACCTTGCGGCAAAAGTGCAAGGCCAGGCGGCGACGCCCGGCAGTGAAGCGGCGCTGCGACGTTTGATCCAAGGGATCCTGACGGATAAGCCGAATTTTGCCGAAATGAGTCCGGAACTGGCAAAGGCCACGCAGGAGCAATTGCCGCAACTGGAGGCGGAAATGAAGCAACTCGGCGCCGTTCAATCCGTCGAATTCCGTGGCGTTGGCAATCAGGGCTGGGATGCGTACGACGTGCGGCAGGAACACGGATTGTCGCATTGGCGGATTGCGCTGGGCGTTGACGGGATCATCGCCGGCGCGCTGGTGCAAACCGGGCCATGATACCCGCATGGCGGCGCGCGGGCGCGCCCGCGGGGGGATTCAGGCCGGCGAGTTGCGGTTCGCAGATTAGACCGCCGGCACGTTCAATTCCGTACGCTGGCGCCGACCTTGACAGGGGACCTTGATCTTTGGTGTATGTCTGAGCCGTCGGATCCCGACCCTCGGAGCACCCGCATGAATAGCGTCAACGAATTCCCAGTCGACACCGTTCTTCGATTCCTGCAGGGTATCAATCGACACGACGTGGACCGGCTGGCCGAGTCCATGACCGAGGACCACGTATTCATCGACTCGCTCGGCCATTCGGTCAGCGGCCGCGAGACAATGCGGTCTGGCTGGCGGGGCTACTTTGCCTTCTGTCCGGACTATTGGGTGTCGCACGAGGAGATTTTTCCCAGCGGCCAGCGGGTGGCCGTCTTTGGTGCCGCCGGAGGCACTCTTGCGGCCGATGGGAAACTTCCGTCCGAGAACATATGGCGTACGTCGGCTGCGTGGCTGGCAATCGTCGAAGGAGGCCTCGTCAAGCAATGGCGGGTCTATGCCGACAACAAGCCGGTGTACGACATCCTGGCCAGATCAAAACCGCTCCCCGATCCTTAGGCGCCGGTCGCCATGACTTCCAGGCAAAACTCGACGAACCTGCGGACCTTCGCTGCGCGGTGGTGTCGCGTGGGATAGGTGGCGTAGAGTGGAAACCGTTCATCCGACCATTCCGGAAACAACTCGACCAGCCGGCCGCTGTCCAGAAGATGCCTGCAGCCGAGTTCGAGGATCTGGGCGACTCCGGCACCGGCCTCACAGGCGCCGATCAAGGTCCCCGAATCCGACACCAGCAGGCGCGCCTTGACCCGCAGCGGGATGACTTCTTTCCTGCGCCTGACCTCCCACTCGTAGGGTCTGGCATTCGCCGCATCGTAGAAGTCGAGGCAATCCCATCCCTCGAGATCCTTCGGGTGCCGTGGCCGCCCATGGGCTTTGATATACGACGGCGAGGCGACGGTCAGCACCCGGGTTTCAAGGAGCTTGCGAGCGACGAATGAGCCGGCCGGGGGCTCGCCGAAGCGCAAGGCCAGGTCGAATCCATCGGCGACCAGATCGCCGACCGAATCCCTCATGATCAGTTCGACAGAGACCGCCGGGTAACGCCCCAGAAACGTCGCGAGGTGTCCTGCCAAAACCATACGGGAGAAGAAAGGATCGATATTGACGCGCAAGCGTCCGCGCACCGTGTTGCTGGACCCGGACGCCTCGATGGCTGCCTCCTCAATACCGGCCAGATGCGGCCCGACCTGTTCATAGAAACGCCGTCCTTCATCGGTCAGCGAGAGTGACCGGGTGGTGCGCGCCAACAAGCGTGCACCGACGCATTGCTCCAACCGGGAAATGGCCCGGCTCACGCCCGACGCAGAAAGTCCCAGCGCTTCGGCGGCCCTTGCGATCGTACCGGCCTCGACCACGGCGATGAGCACGGTCACCCCAGAGAGTAGCTTGCGGTCGATGGACATCTGTTTTCCTGACTAAAAGTCACGACTGAATTCTCGTAAACGCTGTTGTAGCACGAATGCCGGCGCGTGATAGTGCCACCCACCCACAGCCCCAACCCACCCAGGAGAAGCCCCCATGTATGCAGTGACCGGCATTACCGGCAAAGTCGGTGCCGCCGTGGCCCGCAACCTCATCGCCGCCGATCAACGGGTACGCGCGGTGGTCCGAGACCGGGCCAAGGGCGCGGCATGGACAAATCTTGGCTGCGACCTGGCCACCGCCGATCTAAAGGACTCACTGGCGCTCACCGCCGCCTTTGAGGGGACCGAGGGCGTGTTCGCGCTGCTGCCCCCGGTTTTCGATCCGGCGCCTGGATTCCCGGAAGCCAGGCGATGCATCGAGTCTTTGCACACGGCACTGGCCGACGCCAAGCCCCACAAGGTGGTGGCGCTGTCGAGCATCGGCGCCGACGCGCGGCAACCGAATCTGTTGAACGTGCTCGGTCTGATGGAGGATGCGCTCAAGAGCTTGCCCATGCCCGTCGTGTTCCTGCGCGCCGCCTGGTTCATGGAAAATGCCGCGTGGGACATCGCCTCGGCCAGGGATGGGAGCATCCAAAGCTACCTTCAGCCGTTGGATCGTCCCGTGCCGATGATCGCCACGGAAGACGTCGGCCGCGCCGCCGCCGCGCTGCTGCAGGAACAGTGGGACGGACCGCGAGTGGTCGAACTGGAGGCTGAACAGCGCGTGTCGCCGAACGCCTTGGCCGATGCCTTCGCCAAGGCGCTCGCCCAACCGGTGCGGGCGCAAGCCGTGCCGCGCGACCAATGGGAATCCCTGTTTCGCGCGCAAGGCATGAACAATCCGCGACCACGCATGCAGATGATCGACGGATTCAACTCCGGCTGGATCGACTTTGAGAATCGCGGCGCGAGCGCGCGCAAGGGTCGCATCGGGATCGATCAGGCCATTGCCACCCTGCTGTCAGCGTCACCCGGTGTCGGTCAAGATGGCGAAAAACGCCGCGTTGGCGCGGCCGATGACCGTATACTCATTCCGGAGGTACCATGAACAGCACCGCCCAGCCATTGCCGCGCAGCCTGTTTCGTGACCAGGAAGCCGCCATTGCCAATACCGCCGTGCTGCTGTGGGTTTCGAGCGGCTGGCTGTGCTCCTTCGGGTTGATGGGAGCGGCCTCGCCGTTGCTGAACGGCCTCGGCGTGCTGCTGTGTACCCATACCATGGTGCTGGCCGCCTATCTCATCCACGAGGCGGCTCATCAGACGTTGTTCGCCAGCCGCGTGGCGAATCTCGCCGTCGGGGAGGCGATGAATTTCATCGCGGGTTCAGCCTATGGGTCCTTCGAGCGCATCCGGCACATGCACATCCGGCACCATATGGACCGCGCCGATTTGACCTGCTTCGATTTCAAGGGCCTGCTGCAGCGCCGGCGCGCGCTGCGCCGCGGTCTCGAATTCATGGAATGGCTGTATGTGCCCGCGACGGAGGTTCTCATGAACCTGCAGGTCATCTGGCGCCCGGTCGCCGTACGCGCGCAGCGCCGGCACCTGCCGCGGGCCATGGCCATGCTGGTGGTACGCGTCGCCCTGCTGGGGTTGCTCGGCCTGTGGTCGCTGAAGGCGCTGTGCCTGTATCTGTTGTCCGCAGGCTTGATGCTGCAGGTGCTGAATTTCTTCGACGCGTTCCATCATACCTTCGAGCAGTTCTTCGTCGAGGCGGATCAGCCCGTGCCGCTGCAGGGGCGCGACCGCGCGTACGAGCAGGACAACACCTATTCGAACCTGATCTCGATTCGCCTGCCGTGGCTCAACCTGCTGACGCTGAACTTCAGCTATCACAACGCGCATCACCAGCGTGCGTCCGTGCCCTGGTACCGGCTGCCCGCCTATCATCGGTCCTTGTATGGCGAGCGCAGCAGCGCCGTCATGCCGCTGTCGGCGCTGCTGCGCACCTGGCATCGCAATCGGGTGCGGCGCGTGAGCGGCGATGAGTCCGGCGCGCCCGCCGGGGGTGGGGCCCGGGCCGAGGATTTCATCGGCGCCCATGGGGTCTCGTTTCTGACCGTGATCTGATGAGGCTGCCGGGTCGCCTGATCGCGGCCCGTGCATCGACTACGTGAAACCGTAGAGCCGGGCGGGATTGTCGACGAGGATGCGATTGCGGGTGGTGGTTGCCGGAGCCCAATTGGCCAGCAGATCGAACAGCAGCGCATCGTCCGGCTTGTCCTTTTCGGTGGGATGCGGCCAATCGCTGCCCCACACACACCGCTCGGGCGCCGCCCGCACGAAGGCCTGCGCGACCACCGACCGGTCGGCGTAGGTGGGTGGACCGATGGTGGAAATCATGTAGGGGCTCGACAGCTTCACCCAGGCCTTTCGCGCCTGCATGAGTTCGGTGAGCACCGCGAACGCCGGGTGATCGGCCGCCGGGACGCGCCCCAGGTGATCGAACACCACGTCGCAGGGCAGGGAACTCCACAGCGCCTTTGACTGGACAATCAGATCCGGGGATGCGAACACATCGACGTGCCAGCCCAGCGGGGCAATGCGCCTCGCGAGCGGCGCGACCATGTCGATCGAGGTCGCGCCGCCGGGCGCCAGGATGTTGAAACGAATGCCGCGCACGCCGGCCGCATGGAGTTTTCCGAGCTCCTCATCGGAGACATCGGGATTGACGACGGCGACGCCGCGGGCAGTGGGCCCGAAGGTCTGCAAGACTTCGATCAGGCCGCTGTTGTCGAGGCCGTAGGTCGAGGGCTGCACGACCACATGTCGCGTCGTACCGATGCGCTTTTGCAATTGCCGGTAATCTTCGATGCTCGCATCGCCCGGCCGCAACACCGCCTTGGGATCGACGGCAAACCGGCTGCTGTAAATGTGATGATGACAATCCGTGGCGTTCGGCGGCGCCTTGGTGGTCGGCCGCTCGGTGCCGGCCGACCAGGGGACCTGCTGTGCGGCACCCGGGCGCGCGACCGCGGCCGCCGCGGCGCCGAGCGCCAGCGTCAGCACGCGCCGGCGCGTCAAGGATCGTTGCCCTTCTGACCTCATGGATCGCGAGTCTAAACACAACCGCGGCCGTCGGCCAGCCATCCCGAACCGGACGGGTTGACCTGCGGCGAGGGCCTCATCATGATCGGGCGAGAGAACCCCGGATTCGCCCAGACCGTGGAGGCGTGCATGCGGACTCGCACAGCCAGGTGCCACTGCGGACAGCTGGAAATTCGCTGCACGGGTGAGCCCCGCAAGATCTCCCTGTGTCATTGTACGGACTGCCAGCGACGCACCGGCAGCGCCTTCAGCGTCGCCGTGTTCTTCTCGCGCGACCGGGTGGGCAGCGCGCGCGCGGTTACCCGCACCTTCGTGCGCGAATCCGCGCGCGGCTTCCCGGTGACCTTCCATTTTTGCGGCGCCTGCGGGTCGAACGTGTTCTGGGAGCCGCAGCGCCTGCCGGATCTCGTGGGCGTCGCCATCGGCGCCTTTGCGGATCCGGATTTCCCGCGGCCGCAGCAGTCGGTCTGGACCAAGGACAAGCATCGCTGGCTCGAGCTGCCCCACGACATGGCGGTCTACGAGCTGACCCCGCCGCCGCGCCGGGCGCAGGAATAGGGGGGACGCGGCCGTATGAACGCCGGCGCCAGCCGGTCAGAACACGGCGTGGTCACCGCGCTCGGGCGCGACGGCGCCGCGCACCAGATCGGCATAAAAGTCGAACAGCGTCTCGGTTCCGGTCGAGGGGGTGGCGGCTGCATCGTAGCGCCCGGTCTCGGGGTTGAGCAGCAGCATGGATTCGGTGGCGTAGTAGCGGCCGATGCGGGCGAGCTCGGCCTTGTCCGCGAGCGCCGGCAGTACGCGCCCGGCGGCGCCCAACACCCCGATGATGGCATCGAGCAGCGCGACGGGCACCTGCGTAAAGCGCGGCGGGCGTGCGAGCAGTGCAAACAGGCGTTCACCCTGCTGGCGCGGCGTGATGGCCTCGCCGGGGCCGCCGATGGGCAGCACGCGGTTCAGGCGACCGGCATCCTCCAGGCACCCGGCCAGGTACGCGGCAAGATCGGCGTCGCTGATGGGCTTGCAGGCCGTCAGCGTGCCATCTCCGAACACCAGGAACGGCTTGCCGCGCCTGACCCGCTCGATCTGCCCGGACAGGGACTTGAAGAACGCCGTCGGCCGCACGATCGAGTAGGCAACGCCGGATTCGATCAGCGTTTTTTCGAAGGCGAGCTTGGCCCGCTGAAATGCGAGCACGGGTTTTTGCACGCAAATCGCAGACAGCAGCACCATGTGCGCGACCCCGGCGGCGCGCGCCGCCTGCAGCGCCTGCACGTGCGCGCGGTGATCGACGGCCCAGGCGTCGCGGGGTGCGCCGGTGCGCGAGGCCAGGCAGGACACCAGCGCATCGAAACGCTCGCCGCGAAAGCCCTCGCGGGCCAGCGACCCGGGGTTCGTCACATCGCCGAATCTCACCGTGGCCCCGGCGAGCGGCTGCACGCTGTCATCCGGCGTGAGCGCGCCACCCACGCCGGAGCGCGGGCGCACGAAGCACACGACCTCATGGCCGCGCCGCAGGAGCGCGCGCACCGTGGCGCGGCCGATGGTGCCGGTGGCACCGAGCACGAATACCCGGCGCGGGTTTGCGGACGTCACCATGGACGTGCGGCGCTCGTCAGAATCCAAGTTCACTGAGCGAGGGATGATCGTCCGGCCGGCGCCCCAGCGGCCAATGATGGCGCCGTTCGCCCGCTTGAATCGGTGAATCGTTGATGCTCGCGAATCGCAGGCGCATCAAGCCGTGGTCGTCGAATTCCCACATCTCATTACCGTAACTGCGGTACCAGTTGGCGCTGTCGTCGTGCCATTCGTAGGCGAAGCGCACCGCAATCCGGTTTTCGCGACAGCCCCAAACCTCCTTGATCAGGCGGTAGTCGAGTTCACGCTGCCATTTGCGCGTGAGGAAGGCCTCGATGGCGGCGCGCCCCTGCAGGAATTCGGCGCGATTGCGCCAGCGGCTGTCGGTGGTATAGGCGAGCGCGACGCGCTGCGGATCGCGGCTGTTCCAGGCGTCCTCGGCCATGCGCGCCTTTTGCGCGGCGGTTTCCAGCGTGAACGGCGGCAACGGCGGTCGGTCCATGGGGTCACCTTAAAACCCCATGGTACGCCGATTGGCAGAACGGATCAGCAGAAGCTAGCCGTGACCTTGGCTCTCGCGCAGCTTGGAACGCGCATTGCGGGTCGCCAGCACCACCAGGTAGGTCAGGATCCGCGCCTTCACCGCGAGCGCGGTGGAATTCCTTGCGATAGACCACATCGACCTGCGGTTCTAGGTTCTAGTCTGATGTGGCTAGTCTGCCGGTCCGATGGATTTGGACAGCCCGAAGAACAGTCCACGACGTGGACCAAACTGCGGTGCGCCGACGCCGACGCCGGTGCCGTTGCGGATCTGATATTCCTTGTCAAAGATATTGATGACATCGAAACGTGCGGTGAGCGTGCCGGCGCCCGGGATGGTGAACCGATGCGTCAATCCGGTGTTGACCTGGGTGTACACCGGCAGGCTCTCGCCATTCGGTATGCCGGTGCCGCCGTAGGCGGTGGTGACGCCGGCCGGCAGCGGCAGATCGGCGCGCAGTCCGGAGCCGAACACGAAGTCGGCGCTGAAGCGCGTGCCCATCCACAGGTAGGACACCCCGCCCGAGGCGGTGTGCTGCTGTTCGTGATCCAGGTGAATGTAATTATTGACGATATAGGCCAGATCCGCCGGCACGAAATTGAATTGCGCCGAATCGATCTGCTTGCCCTTGGCGCTTTGCGCCGCGAGATTCAGGTAAGCGGTGAATTCCTTGGTGGTGTAATTGAGGGTGAATTCGGCGCCGTACTGCTTGCCGTAGCGGTAATTGAACGGCGTGAGGATGATGGGCGCGCCGAACTGGCCCTCGTCGATTAGATTCACCGACTGCTTGTAATACGAGTCGAGCCCCAGGGTGAAGGCGCGGCTGAGCTTCTGCTGCACCCCGAGATCGTAGTAATTGGCGCGCTCGGGCAGCGGCGGATCCGCCGCGGGGGAGAGCGGTGGTGAGGTGGTGTTCTGAAACAGCGCGATGTCCTTGGCGCCGACCAGCTCGAACGGCGGCGGCGACAAATAGCGCGAGTAGCCGGCATGCACGGTGGTGTCGGCCAGGGGCTGCCAGACCGCATTCAGGCGCGGGCTCGCCTGGCTGGCCGAGGTGTAGGCGGTGAAGCGGTCGAGCCGCACGCCATAATTGAAGGTGAAATTCGGCTGCACCTTCCACTCGTCCTGCAGGTAGGCGCTTTCGAGCCATTCGGTGGCCGAACCGTTGTCGATGATGGCCGTCGGCACCTCGGTGAGCGGCGCGCCGAGGTCATCCGTCACCAGCACCTGGGAGGTGGTCTGGCTGATCGAATGATCGGTCTGCAGATACACGCCGGCGCGCACGGTGTGGCTGTCGTTCAGATGATAGGCGCCGTCGCTTTGTCCGGCATAGGCGACGTTTTGCTTGAAAGCCTGCTGCGCAATGCCGGTGAACAAGAGATCCCCCAGCGGATCGGGACTGAACGTCAGGCTGGAATAGCGCGCGATGAAGGAGGTCTGCACGTCCAGAGCGCCCGCCGAGTGCTGCCAGCTGAGCGCACCGAATTGGGTCACCTCGCGTTGGTTCTCATCGAGGTTCTGGCTTGGATACGCCGTCTGTCCATCCACCGTCAGGCCGAGCGGCGGCTGCTCGCTATACAGATCCGGAATCTGGAATTTGCCGACCGAGCTGCCGAGCATCAGCGCGACGCGGTTCTGCTCGTCGAGGATGTCCTCGAAATAGCCGAAGCCATGATATTGGGTGGTGTGGTCGTGGATGGGATTGGAGCTGCCGTCCGGCGATTCGATGCCGAGGTCGTTGCGCAAAAAATCGCCCGACACGAAGTAGCTGAAAGCCCCCTCGCCGCCGCCATAATTGATGCTCGGCTGGACCTGGCCGTGGCTGCCGCCATAGATCGAGACCGCCCCGCCCGGCTGCTGGATGCCGCTCTTGGTGGTCAAATCGATGATGCCCGCCGTGCGCAGGCCGTACTCGGCGGGCAGTGCGCCGGTGATCAGGCTCATCGAGGAGATCAGGCGCGGATCGAGGGACTGGCCGAAGACGCTGATGCCTTCCGGCAAAATCACGCCATTCAGGCGGTATTGCAGGCCATTGTGCTCGCCGCGTACGTGGAATTGCCCGAAGGAATCCTGTGCCACCTCGGGCGCCTGCATGATGACCTGATTGAGCAGGGTGTTGTCGCCGCCCGGCGTGGCCGCAACCGCGGCTGCATCGATGGTGTAGGTCGAGGCGCCGGTCTGGGTTTGGATGTGCGAGCGGCTCTCATCGAGACGCTGCGCGGTGACCACGATGGCAGGCAGCGTGTTGAGGTCGGCCGCGGAATCCGCTGCCGCCGCGGCAGCTGCGGGTGCGCTCGATGCGGGCGCAGCGGATGTTGTGACGGATTGCGCCGCGGCGCTGGATGCGGCGATGACCGCGGCGGCCGCGGACCAGGGGAATATTCTGGACATGAGAATCAACTCCGAAATAGCTGCAAGACGCACGCCTCCCGTAACGGGCGACGCGACGACGACGGTTGTCAGCTATGGGAGGGCGGGCCGCGGCTGCGCGGCGTGGGAACGGCGGCGTCGGTGGCCGCATCGGCATGCTCGGGGCTGCGCGCGAGGTCGGCGCGCAGCAGCCGGGGAACCTGAAAGGCATGGCTGAAGGCGGGCGTCGAGGCCTGATCGAAAAGGGGGCACAGCGCACAGGCGGTATCCGCGGCGGCGCCGGCCTGCAGCCGCACTTCGCTGCCGCGCAGGTCCGCGGCGTGGCCGGGCAGATGCGTCAGCTCGTGAACGACGGCGCCCTCTTGCGCCGACAACAGCACGAACAGCAAACCCAGCGATTTGAGCGTGAAACGCATTCCAGGAAACCCTAACAGATTGCCATGCGGTTTGCAGCAGTGGCACGAGCCGGCCGATTGCTGCACGGCACCGCACGGGCACCGCGATGCGGTCGCATCGAGATCAGCGTCTGGGCGCCGCGCCCCGAGCGGATCGGGGGGTTCGCGGACGGCGCGCAGTGCCGCGCGACGTCGATGCCAGGGCCACGGCCAGCGAGCGGCGCGCCCAGGCCGTGCATTGTTCGGCATCCTCGAGCACGTGCGCGGGCACCTCGTAGTAGCTCATGCTGAGCCGCGGCTTGTCCTTGAACGGGCGAAAGGGGCGCGCGCCGCAGTCGGTGAAGGGCGCGCGATTGGAGTCGTCCACCTTGAAATACAACACGTCGCCGGCGATGAGCGCGAAAAACAGCGCGCCGCCCCGCGGGCTGCCGCCGTACAGTCCGACGCCGCCGAACATGCGCCGTGCCGTGACCCCGCCGAGGCCCTCGAGCTGGTCGAGCACGTACTGGGTGAATTCCGCGGTGACCGCCATGGCGGCAGGATATACCGGCCGCGCGCGAATGAAATCCGCGCCGGGCCCGCCGGCCGGCCGACCTAGAACAGGTGCCCGAGCTCCTCTTCCTTGGTGCGCAGGTAGGCGGCGTTCTCGGCCGTGGCGGCCGCCACGATCGGCACGCGTTCGACCACGGTGAGCCCGGCGGCGGTGAGGCCGCGAATCTTGGCGGGGTTGTTGGTCATCAGGCGCAGCGTTTGCACGCCGAGATCCCGCAAGATCGCGGCCGCGTCGCCGTAGTCGCGGTCGTCCGCCGGCAGGCCGAGCTCACGATTGGCGCGCACGGTGTTGTGGCCGAGATCCTGCAGCGCATAGGCGCGCAGTTTGTTGATCAGGCCGACGCCGCGGCCCTCATGGCCGCGCAGATACACCAGGATCCCGGACGCCTGGGCGGTGATGGCATCGAGCGCCAGGTCGAGCTGGGCGCGGCAATCACAGCGCAGCGAGCCGAAGGCCTCGCCCGTCAGGCATTCGGAGTGGACTCTCACCAGCGCCGGCTGCCGCGGCGGCAGGCCGCCGCACACCAATGCGACATGCTCGATGCCGGACGGCGACTCGTAGCCGTAGATGTCGAAACGGCCGGCGCGCGTCGGCAGGGCGCTGACGACGACGCGCTTCAATCGAACCGCGTGCCGGCGTCGCCGGGCGGCCGGCTTACCCGGACCTGACGGTACGGGGAGCAAGGGACCAGAAGAACGTGGGACATGAGGATCCTTCGGGGGTGGTGGGCGGCCACCGGGGCGGTGAGCCGCTAAGATGGGCCATTATCAACGACGAGGAACGTTCATGCCAACCCACCCCGCGAGGCGCCTGCGGCCCTGGAGCGTGTTGCTGCTCGCCGCCGGCCTGGCGGGCGGCTCGTCGCTGGCACAGCGCCTGCCGGTGCTCAGGCAGATCGATCTGCCGCACCCCTACTATTTCCGCGAGATGTACCTGCCGCAGCTGACCAGTGGTCCGAGCGGCCTCGCCTGGTCGCCGGATTCCCAGGAGTTGATCTATGCCATGGCCGGCTCGCTGTGGCGCCAGCGCCTCGACGGCGCAGCCGCCCGGCAGCTCACGGCCGGGGCCTATGACTACCAGCCGGATTGGTCGCCCGACGGACGCTGGGTGATCTACAGCTCCTATCGGGCGGACGCGGTGGAGCTGTGGTGCCTTAACTTGCAGAGCGGCGCCACCCGGGCGCTCACCCGCAACGGCGCGGTGAACGTCGAACCGCGCTTCTCGCCCGACGGCCGGCGGATCGTGTTCGTCTCGACGCTCTACAACCGGCATTTTCACGTGTTCACCGCGGATTTCGACGGCGGCACGCTCGGCAACCTCGCGCGGCTCACGGGCGAGCATCGCAGCGATCTGCCGCGCTATTACTACAGCCCGTTCGACCACGAGATCAATCCGGTCTGGTCGCGCGACGGCCGCGATATCCTGTTCGTTTCCAATCGCAACCATCTGTATGGCACGGGCGGATTCTGGCGGATGCATGCGACGCCGGACGGCTATGCCGGCGCCGCCGAGTTTCACTATGAGGAGACCAATTGGAAGGCGCGCCCGGAGTTATCTCCCGACGGCTCGCGGCTGGTGTACAGCTCCTACGAGGGGCGCTCGTGGAACAACCTGTGGCTGATGCCGGCCGGCGGCGGCGATGCGCTGCCGCTGACTTATGATGCCTGGGATCAGACCAGCCCGCGCTGGTCGCCGGACGGCAGCCGCATCGCCTTCATCGCCAATCGCACCGGCAATACGGAAATTGCCCTGATCGCCGTGCCCGGCGGGGCGGCGCACCCCCTCGGGGCGGCGACGCGCCAATACCTTGTGCCGATGGCGCGTGTGCATCTCGACCTGCACGATGCCCGCGGCAATCCGGCTGCGGCGCGCATCAGCGTGACCGATTCTGCCGGCCTGTTTCATGCACCGGAGGATGCCTGGATCAACGCCGATGACGGCTTCGACCGGCGCGAGCGCGCCTACGAGGCGCATTATTTCCACACCCGCGGCGATGCCTGGATCGATGTTCCGGCCGGCACCGTCACGGTCGAGGTCATGCATGGCTTCGAGCGCCGGCTCGAGCGCCACGTGCTGAACCTGACCGCCTCGCAGACCTCGAGCATCGCCGTCAATCTCGACGAGGGCACATGGACCGTGCCGGATGCCGGCCGCTGGGTGAGCGCGGACGTGCACGTGCACATGAATTACGGCGGCGCCTATCACAATACGCCGGCGCATCTGGTGATGCAGGCGCAGGCGGAGGGTCTCGGCCTGGTGCACGCGCTCATCGTCAACAAGGAGCAGCGCTTTCCGGACATCGCCTACAACGGCCGGCGCACCGATCCGGCCTCGCAGCCCGACGCGCTGGTGCTGCATGGCCAGGAATATCACACCAGCTACTGGGGCCATCTGGGACTCCTCGACATCGACGGGATCGTGCTGCCCGGCTATGCCGGCTACCCCTTGAGCGCCGCCGCCAGCCTGTATCCGATGAACGCCGACATCGCCGACATCGCGCACGCGCGCGGCGCGCTGGTCGGCTATGTGCATCCCTTCGATGAGTATCCGCAGCCGCTCGCCTCACCGCGGCAGAGCCTGACGAACGAACTGCCGGTCGACGTGGCGCTCGGCAAGGTCGATTACATCGAGATCGACGGCTTCAGCGAGCACCGCGCGACCGCGGCGGTGTGGTATCAGCTGCTGAATCTCGGTTATCGGCTGCCGGCGGCCGGCGGCACCGATGCCATGGCGAACTACGCCTCGCTGCACGGGCCGGTGGGCATGAACCGGGTGTATGCCCGCGTGCCGGCCGGCGCCATTGATCCGGCGCGCTGGCTCGCGGCCCTCAAGGCGGGGCGCAGCTTCGCGACCAACGGGCCGCTCCTGGGGCTGACCTTAGGCGGTGCGGGCATCGGCGATGAATTGACATTCCCGGCCGCACCCGCGCGGGTGAGTTATTCCGTGCGCCTGCAATCCATCGTGCCGGTGGATCATCTGGAGCTGGTGTGCAATGGGCAGGTGATGCGCTCCTTCGCCGGCGGTAAGCCCGTGGATCACGGCGAGTTCAGCGGCAGCATCACACTCAAGCGCAGCGGCTGGTGCGTGCTGCGCGCGACCACCGTGGGGGCGATCCATCCGGTGCTCGACGATTACGTGTACGCGACCACCAGTCCCATCTACGTCACCATCGGCGGGCGGCCGCCGCGATCGCCTGAGGATGCGCGCTATTTCGCCGCCTGGATCGAGCGCGTCACGCAGGCCACCGACGCCTATCCGGATTGGAACAGCGCCGCGGAGAAGCGCCGCGTGCTCGAGACCCTCGCCAAGGCCCGGGCGGTATTCGTCGCCCAGGAATGAGCACAGGAATGAGGCCGCGGCGCGACCGCGGCTACCAATGAGGATCGGGCAATTCGCTGAAGATCTCGCGCAGCGCGAAGCCCCAGCGGCTGCGGATCATCTTGAAGTATTCGTGCTCGAGGTCGATGTTGATGTGCGCGGCCAGCCGAAATTCGTCGCGCCGGATGATCGCGAGGTCCAAGGGCGCGCCCACCGACAGATTCGAGCGGATGGTCGAATCCATGGAGATGAGCGCACATTTGGCCGCCTGCGCGAGGCTCGAGCTGCGGGAGATCACCCGGTCGATGATGGGCTTGCCGTATTTGGACTCGCCGATCTGGAAGTAGGGCGTGTCATTCGAGGATTCGATGAAGTTTCCGGCGGCATAGATATTGAAGAGGCGCGGCGGCTCGCCGACGATCTGGCCGCCCAAGATGAAGGTGGCGTTGAACTCATGGCCCTGATCCTTCAGCGACTCCGCGTCGCGCACGTGGATCTCGCGCAGCGCATCGCCCACCACCCGCGCGGCGTTGAACATGTTGGTGGCCCGATAGATCCCGGCCGCCTCGTCGGGGTCCGGCGCCTCGTGCAGCAGCTGGATGACGGCCTGGGTGATCGCCAGATTGCCGGCCGACAGCAGCACCAGCACGCGATCGTGCGGGCGCTGGAAGGTCGCCATCTTGCGAAAGGTGTTGATCTGGTCGACACCGGCGTTGGTCCGTGAATCGGACAGCATCACCAGGCCGGTGTCGACCAGCAGGCCCACACAATAGGTCATGGCGCCAGAGAATACATGACTACTGCTGCTCTCGCGCCGACTCCGCCACCAGCACGTTGGCCTCCATTTTCTCGCCGCCGCCGCCCTGGCGCACGCCGCGCACGGGCGCGGCGTCCAGGTAGTCGCGGCCGACGGCGAGCCGGCAATAGCTGCGGATCGCCGGGCGCTTGTGGGTGACGTCGAGACTCTGCCAGCCGATCTCGGTGCCGAGCCAGACATCCACCCACGCGTGGCTCGCCGCATCGTCGGTATCGCCGGTGTAGAGGTAGCCGCTCACATAGCGCGCCGGAATGCCGACCGAACGCGCCGAGGCGAGGTAGACATGCGCATGGTCCTGGCACACGCCTTCGCCGCTCTTGAAGGCCACCGCCGCGCTGTCCTGCACGTCGCTGGTGCCCGGCTTGTAGCGCACCGCGGTGCACACCGCATCGGCCAGCGCCCGGGCGCGCTCGCGCGGGTCGTTGATCCCGTTCAAGGTGGCGTTCGCGAATGCCTTCAGATCCTCGTTCGGCGCCGTCAGCAAGGTGGGCGCGAGATAGGCGAGGGGCGAGAGGGGTCCGTCGTCCTGGCGCCCCTCGATGTCGGCGGTCTCGACCACGCCGCTGACGACGATGTGAATCTCGCGGTGCGGCTCCTCGATGGTGAGCAGATGCGAGATGTTGCCGTAGGCGTCGACCTGCTCGAGGCGCCGCCCGGGCGCCGAGATGTTCCAGGTGAGCGCGCGCTGGCTGGCATCGCGCCGCGGCGTCAGGTGCAGGCTTTGCACGCTGTACTTGACGGGGCGGTCATAGCGATAGCGGGTTTCGTGCCGTATGTGCAGCTGCATGGAATCAAGCCTCCGCCGGTGGAACCAGGAAGTCCGAGGCGATGCGATCACCGAGATCGCGCACCCTACCCAAGAATGCTTCGAGAAAGTGCGGCAGGCCGCCCGCCGCGATGTCCTCCATGCGCGTGAAATGCAGCATGGCATGCATCTCGCCCGCGCGCCGCTCGGTCTCGGCCGAATGCTCGTTGGCGACGGAGCGCAGGTTCTGGTAGACCTCCTTGCAGCAGCGCAGCAGCGAGCGCGGCATGTCATCGCGCAGGATGAGCATCTGCGCCACCTTGGTCGGCGTGATCACGTCGCGGTACACCCGTCGGTAGACCTCGAAGGCCGACAGGGCGCGCAGCAGCACGCTCCATTCGTAAGGGTCCGGCACCACGCCCGCGTCCGCCCCCGGCACCAGGTCGCCCTGATGCGCGGTGAGGATGCGCGCCGTGCTGTCGGCGCGCTCCAGGAAGGTGCCGATGCGGGTGAAATGGAAGGCCTCGTCGCGCAGCATGGTGCCGATGGTGACGCCGCGCGTCAGATGCGAGCGCTCCTTCACCCACTCGACGAACTGGCCGATGTCGGCGCCGGGCGTGCGCCGCGCCGCCATCGAGCGCGCATCGAGCCACGTCGAGTTCAGCGTCACCCACAGCTCCGAGGTGAGCGAGCCGCGCACGGCGCGGGCGTTCTCGCGGGCGGCGCGCAAGCAGCTGAAGATGCTGCCGCTGTAGTCCCGATCCAGGCTCACGAATTCGAACACCGCGCGCGGCTCGATGGTGCTGTAGCGCTCGCGGTAGGCGTCCTCCATGAGCAGCGCGGTCATGGTGGCATGCAGGGATTTCTCCAGCGTGGCGGCCGAGTGCGGCAGCAGCGACATGCGGTAATGGGCATCCACCAGGCGTGCGAGGCTTTCGGCGCGCTCGATGTAGCGCGACATCCAATACAGGTGATCGGCGGTGCGGCTGAGCATCAGTTCTCCAGCACCCAGGTGTCCTTGGTGCCGCCGCCCTGGGAGGAATTGACCACCAGCGAGCCCTCGCGCAGGGCCACGCGGGTGAGGCCTCCGGGCACGATGCTGACGTCGCGGCCCGACAGCACGAACGGGCGCAGGTCGATGTGGCGGGGCGCGAGACCCTGATCAGCGAAAGTCGGACAGGTGGACAGCGCCAGGGTGGGCTGCGCGATGTAGCGCTCGGGAGTGGCGATGATCTGCCTGCGGAACATCTCGATCTCCGATTTGGTCGCGGCGGGGCCGATCAACATGCCATAGCCGCCGGCGCCGTGCACCTCCTTGACCACCAGTTCGGACAAATGCGCGAGCACGTACTCCTTATCTTCCGCACGGCGCAGCATCCAGGTGTGCACATTGCCGATGATGGGGGCCTGGCCGAGGTAGAAGCGGATCATGTCGGGCACGAAGGGATAGATGGACTTGTCGTCCGCCACCCCGGTGCCGATGGCATTGGCGATGGTGATGCGTCCGGCGCGATAGGCGGTGAGCAGCCCCGGAACGCCGAGCATGGAATCCGGGCGAAACACCAAAGGATCGAGAAAGTCATCGTCGATGCGCCGATAGATCACATCGACGCGCTGCGGTCCCTGGGTGGTGCGCATGAACACCGCCTCGTCGCGCACGAACAGATCCTGGCCCTCCACCAGTTCGATGCCCATCTGCTGCGCGAGGAAGGCATGCTCGAAGTAGGCGCTGTTGTGCGCGCCGGCGGTCAGCAACACCACCGTCGGATCGGCCACCCCGGTGGGCGCGACGCTGCGCAGGTTGTCGAGCAGCACATCGGGGTAGTGGTCGACGGGCGCGATGCGATAGGTGGAGAACAGCTCGGGAAACAGCCGCATCATCATCTTGCGGTTCTCGAGCATGTAGGAGACGCCGGAGGGCACCCGCAGATTGTCCTCGAGCACGCGAAATTCGCCGGCGTCATCGCGGATGATGTCGATGCCGGCAATGTGCGCATAAATGCCGCCCGGCACATCGACCCCCTGCATCTCCGGCCGGTACTGGGAGTTGCACAGCACCTGCTCGGCGGGAATGACGCCGGCCTTCAAGATCTGCTGATCGTGGTAGATGTCGTGGATGAAGGCGTTGAGCGCGCGCACGCGCTGCTTGAGGCCGGTCTCGAGCCGCAGCCACTCCTCCCACGGCAGCACGCGCGGCACGATATCGAAGGGGATGAGCCGTTCGGCGCCTTCCTCCTGACCATACACGGCGAAGGTGATGCCGACCCGATGGAAGACCGCGTCGGCCTCGGCGCGCTTTTGCGCGAGCCGTTCGGCGGGCTGGTTGGCGAGCCACTCCGCATAGCGCAGGTAATGCAGGCGCGCGGCGCCGCTCGACAGATACATTTCGTTATACGGTCTATTGGCCAACGAGCCCCCTGTTGAAGTCAACCGCGCGAAAACCAGGCGAACGTGCCCTGATGGCATTGAATCATGTACTTACCGCTGTTGCGCCGCAATCATGCCGCGCTCAGATCGGGCCATTGCCCCGCATTAGTGCATGAGGCCGCGCTCGCGCGCCAGCGAGAGAGCCGACGGGACGTTCGGGTCACCCGGATAGCGCTGCGCAAAGTCGGCGAGCAAGGTGCGTGCCGTGCGCGGCGCGCCGCCGACCGCGGCCATGCGCGCCAACTGCAGGGTGGCCGCGGCGGCCGCCGGCCGGAAGCCGGGATCCAATCGCAGCCGGGCGGTGACGACGTCGAGCGCCTCGCCGGTGCGCTTCAGGGCGAGGAGCCTCGCCACATACTCCTGGGTCAACCGGGTCGGATACCGGGCATCCGGCCAATTCGCCACGCGGTCGCAGAGCCAGCGGTAATCCTCGATGGCGCCGCCGCGCGAATCGAGCCAGTCCTGCAGCAACCGCCACGCGTTGGCGTGCGCACCGATGCGCGTCTGATCGTAGGCCGCATCGACCGCAAGCTGATCCTGGCGCAACTCAAGCTCGCGGGCCCGCGCGGCCGTTCGCTCGGGCGATTGAAAGGGCTCGATGCCGAGCGCATCCCGGCGCTCGTAAATGGCGCCGCCCAAGACGCTGTAGACCGACAACGTGGCGAACATTGCCATGGCCGTGGCCACGGGCAGCCAAAACTCAAGCCGCACAACCAGCGTCAAACAGAGCGCGTAGGCAGCCACCAGGGCGAGCACGAGCAGGTATGCGGGGCCGAGCCCTTTGATGAATCGCAGCAGCAGCACGGGATAGACCGCCTTGGCGGCGTTTCCCTCCAAGCCCAACACCGCGATGGACGCGGGCAGCCAAGCCGCCAGTAAGAGCGCCAGGCCGGTGGCCACGCTCGCACCGAATCCAGCATCCACCAGTTTCACACCGACGACGATCAGGCCTAGAATCGCGATTTGGGCCACCGGCCGCTGCTCGTCGACGGGATTCATCATCTGCATGTCGAGCACCGGAGGCTCGTCATAGCCATTGACGACGTGATCGAAGAGGATATAGGCGTATTTGAAGAACCACGATGCCAACAGAATGGCCAACGGCAATCCCGCCAGGCCCGCTTTGGCCGCGAGATAAAGACCCAGAGTGAAGCCGCCCACCACACCTGCCGCTCCACCGCGGGCCGGACGTAACATGTGGCGCAGGTATCTCGGCAAATTACGCCCGCCGGTTGGTATCGTGAACATGAAACCCGCCGGCGTTGCGCGCCGTCCGGGTGTAGAGAACGGATATTTCAGTATCTCGACGGCATTATAGAATTCACCAGCGAATGTTTCGTCTCAGTTTAACCTTGTGCTAACAAGTGCGCTTAGAAGTGCGATCCAAATCTTCTGAAAGCGGCAAATACCAAAGACGCGATTCTGTGCGGATGGCCGCCCGAAAGGCGTTATCGAATTTGCTGCAACCATTGGCCGGCTTCATTCTTGACGCCGGACTAAGTGCCAATGAATTACATGGATTGATTCGGGAATCAATTATTAGGAGTGTACGCGACAGGCAAATGGAGGTTGCAGGCCGAATTAACATTTCCGGAATCGCTGCGTCGACGGGTATACCGCGCGCCGAAATCTCCAGAATTCTAAGCTTGCGCCCCGAGGTCACGAGCTCCACAGATGATCAGCAAGCGACAAATCGAATTCTTTCCGTGTGGCACGAGGATCCGGAATTCACAACACCTAACGGGCAACCCGCCGATTTGCGGATCTTTGGGCGCGGAAAGACTTTCGATTCGTTGGTAAGAAATTATGGACGAGGCATACCAACCCGAGCAATGCTTGACGAGCTTTCTCGCGGCGGTGCAGTAGAGGTGCTGTCGTCGCAAAAGGTTCGCGCAAAATCGGAACTAGCGGTAGCCATCGGAGTAAGTCCACGCGCAATAAGGGTTTTCGGTGAACGTGCAACGGAGCTTCTCTCCTCGATGCTCAATAATATGCGCAGCCCGGAACGATCGCGTTTTATTGCCAACATTGAGGGAGCGACGGTTTTACGAAGTGCCTTACCCCTTATTCGAAAAGAAGTCGCAAGCAAGGGAGCGGAATTCTTAGCCGGAATTCAAGATAACTTGCTCAATGGACCGTTCATTAAACACACCAAACATGCAACAAACGCGGCCTACCGGGTAAGCGTCACGGTTTTTTATCACGAAGCGTCTCGGGTAATAGAATCAGCTCAAAAGAAGACAATTACGAGGCGAAATTTTCGCCGAGCACCTAAAATTCCCTGAGTTAATTAGCATGCATCTATCGCCAAATATACGCCTACGGAGACTTGTACAAGCTTACTCTGCCGCAATGTCCCAACACCAGCGAGCTTTGATCGGCGCATCATCCAGTTATCGCTAGATTCTAAGAAGCTCTGACCCTGCTTCTTCACCCAAATCTTAAGTCGCGGGATTTCCTTGATGTCAAACTCTCGATTCCAGGCGATCCGATGAAACAATTGCTCGGAATTTGATGGGGCGCTTTCGAGATTGTGATGAAGTGTTCTAATGAATCCCTTCAGCGACGCTAGAGTGTGTTGAACCGCCAATCGCCTATTTTGATAAACCGGTAACGAACGCATCTGCGCATTAATATAGCCTTTTTTGTCCACAGTGACGGCTCCGACTCGCTCAAGCTCAAAAAGCAATTGTTTCGCGCCCAAGTTTGGAACGGAGTCGTTAGCCAGTCGATTGAATGATCGTCTGATTCCTGTCATCTTTAGTGGAGCAGGTTTGCCGTTTTTATTTAGATAGCGTGGATCCTGATGCCATAAGGAGAGTAATTCGCCAATAGCGGATGCGTGCGTATATAAAGGCTGATGCCTTATGACGTTTTTATCTACATGTTTTACCCGATCAGAAAGATGTCCGGAATCAATCCCTAGATACTCGAAAAGACCTATGAGATCCTTTATGACATTATTGACGGAAATTTCGCGCGATTTTTTTGCGTTGGATCTCAGATGCAAGTTGACCGGACGTCGATTGCTCGTTTGTCGGCGCATAATTGTACCTTCGCATTTCCTTAGCTAAATTAGTGAGGTTCAATTGTTAGATGCTTCGAGTAAATTCTATTTAGTGGATTGAATTGAAAGCCTTTAATGTACGGTTTTATCAGATGTCTTGAGCTATAGAAGTAAATTGGAATAATTGGATAATCTGACAGCATTACCTGCTCGGCGGACTCCAATAATTTTCGTCTAGTTTCCGAATCGGCGGTAGACGCTGCACGGTCAAGTAGACTGTCGTATTCTCTACTTGAGTAGCCGGCGTCGTTATTTGGGGAATCGTGACGAAGGGTATCTAGGAAATTCGACGCGTCATTATAATCAGCAGTCCAACCCAATCTTATGACATCCCAACGTGCCGCATCCTTTCGAGATTGCAAGAAAACTCTGTATTCCTCATTAATCAGCGTTGTTTCAATACCCAATGTCTCTTTCCACATGGAAGCCATGGCGATCGTAACTAATTTAGTCAAGTCATTTGAATTGTAGAGTATTCGCAATTTGAGAGGTTTATCTGCCGAATATCCAGCTTGAAGGTAAAGTCGGCGCGCTTCAGCGATTCGTTTGTTGTCTGGTATATCTTTCCAATTCCAGGATTGTGGTTGGTAATTCCAAGTGCCGATGGAGACAAATCCGTAGGCTGCCAGCTGGCCAAATGGCAATAGGGAAGACATGAGCATCCTTCGATCGATAGCCATTGCGAGCGACTTGCGAATCGCATCATTTGTCCGAAACGTGGTTTCGCGCAGATTCAGAACGAAATAGGCAGTTCCGAGAAAAGGTGCTATAGCAAGTTCGTTGGGTCGCTCAGCCCGAATTTCGCTGAGTGCTCCGGGCGGAACGCCTTCTGTAATGTCCAATTGGCCAGCTCGATACTGACGCAGTTCTGCATTTTCGTCCGATACGGGGATGAATTCCACGCGCGAGA